>Ga0247841_10008133_pt1 | contig 15248 bp, 14 predicted proteins | sample LaCruzMarch2015__2_FD_192410 | JGI IMG/M metagenome (GOLD analysis project Ga0247841, IMG submission 192410) | Freshwater microbial communities from meromictic Lake La Cruz, Castile-La Mancha, Spain - LaCruzMarch2015_18m | ecosystem: Environmental > Aquatic > Freshwater > Lake | place: Spain...
ATCATTATACAGTTTATGGTTGCATTTGTCAAGCGCGGGATTGTCCCACTGGCACACCGCGGGCGGTGACGTCTAATCATTATCCCCGGAAAAATGCCTGAACAAATGGATGCGCGCCAGTTATGGCGCGCCCTTGCGCCGCTTCCTTAAGCAGCACTGCATCGAGGAAATCACCGACTTCGGCGACCTGCCCGTCTTCAAGGGCGTCACGACCTATCCGTGCATCATGCGTGTCGCGCGCCGACAACCATGCGCGGCATTCAACGCAACCCAAGTCGCCACACTCGATTTCACGGACTTGAACGCCTATGTCGCCGAGCATCGCTATGCCGTGAACATTGCCGGCCTGGATGATGCTGGTTGGTCGCTCGCCAACGCCGACACCCAATGTCTGCTCGACAAGCTGCGCGCAAAAGGCATGCCACTCGGCGAATACGTCAAGGGCAAAATCTACTATGGCATCAAGACGGGCTTGAACGAAGCGTTCGTCATCGATGCCGCGACGCGCGTCCGCCTGATCGCCGAAGACCCGAAAAGCGCAGAGCTGATCAAGCCCTTCCTCGCCGGCCGCGACATCAAACGCTACGAGCAACCCCATGCGGATAAGTTTCTGATCTTCATGCCCAAAGGCTGGACCATTGAACGCGCTGGCGCAGAAAAAGACAAATGGGCGTGGTTGACCAAGGCATATCCTGCTATTGCCCGGCATCTCGAACCGTTCAAAACCAAGGGCGAGGCGCGTTGCGACAAAGGCGATTACTGGTGGGAATTGCGGGCGTGTGACTATTATGACGAGTTTGACAAACCGAAAATATTGTATCTTGTGTTTCAAGTAAGGCCATCTTTCGTCTATCTTGATTACCCCATGTACGCAAACAATGCAGTGTGGATGATACCCGGAGATGACAAACACCTGTTGGCCATTCTCAATTCGAGACTTGGTTGGTACCTCATCTCCAAACATTGCACGCAGATACAGAATGGATTTCAGCTCATTTACGAGTATCTGCGCCGTATCCCGATTCGCGCGATCAACTTCAGCGATGCACCCGACCAAAAGCGGCATGCGCAGATGACCGACTATGTCGCGACGATGCTGGCGCTGCACCAGAAGCGGGCGGCGGCGCGCACGCCCGACGAGCGCACCCAGCTCGCAAACCAAATCGCCGCCACCGACCGCCTGATTGACAAGCTGGTCTACGAACTGTACGACCTGAGCGCGGCTGAAATCCAGATCGTCGAGCGCGATGCATAGACTTCCCCAAGCAGAGAAGTGCCGAGTGGATCGAGAGAAGATTCTCGACTATCTCTTGTGCCACGATCATCCGGATGGCGCGAGCAAAGCGCGTTTCTTTAGCAGGTTTGGCTTCAGCAAATCAACATGGCGGGTATTTGCCGAGGCGCTCGCGGCGCACGGGCGCACCCAGGAAGTTGTTGACGAAGTTGAATCGCAGTTTGGTTTTCGGTATACTATTCATGGACGAATAGTGACACCGGACGGGCGCAATCCTGTGGTGCGCACCATTTGGATCATAGAATGTGGATGCACCGTGCCGCGTTTACCCAGCCAAGGAGCTTGCAGATGATCAAAGAACATGACCGCGTCGTGCTGACGGAGGACGTGGCGCAGAGTGGCTTGCAGGCGGGTGATGTCGGCACGGTTATACATATCTATCAAGACCGTGCCGGCTACGAAGTCGAGTTTTTCACACTCGCGGGCGGGACGTTCGTGGTGGCAAGCGTGAATGCCAACCAAGTGCGGGCCGTGACATCCAGTGAACTGACGCATACGCGCCCAGTTGCCGCGGTTGCCTAACGCTGCTTGTCTACAGGCCGCAGACAATAGGCAATCAAGGTGAGCGCTATTGTGCCGCTTGACAACGTGGAATATATATGCTATAATAATTCCCATGTGGAATATATGGGCCAATGCTGACCGCATGGACAATTGACATCAGTCACGCGTCACCACGCGCATTTGAAGACTATGAAAAACGTCATCGCCGCGAGTTTGATGCGTGTTTCAACAATCTTGACAAGATTATCAAGTTTCTGAACGCCGGGCTCAAGATGGGTGGATTTCAAGTCGGTTTCTTGCGGTCGGAAGGCCGAGGACTCTACCGCGTGGGTCAGACTGGTGTGCCAGGCGCCCGGGCAACGCGGCTTTATGTTTACCCGGACGTGCACCACGCAGTCATGTACATTCTTGGTATCGGCGATAAGGACACCCAGCACAAAGACATAGCTGCAGCGCACATAAAGACAGATGAACTACGGAGACAGACGACATGACGACAAAGCATACAAACGCGGCTGACGCCGCTGCAGCGCTGACCGGCCGGAAAGAAACGCAACAGCGCATTCAGATGATGGCAGACCGCTCGGAGATCGTCAGGGCGCTGATCGCCATGCGGACCAGCAAGAATATGACGCAAGCGGCGATTGCGTCGCGCATGCAATGCACGCAAAGCCGTATTTCAAAACTCGAAGCCGGCACGGATGATAGCCTGAGCATCGGCGAACTGCGCGCCTATCTCTCGGCGCTCAAGGTCAACATGAGCCTTCTCTTCGATGACCACACGGAACCAGCTGCCGTACGCATCAAACACCTTGTTTTTGCCATTGACGGCTTGCTCAAATCACTCGGCGAGACCGCCAAGAGCGTTGTCGACGATCAGGAGATCATCGCGGGCATCAATCGCTTTTACAAGGAAGTGCTGGTTAACTTCCTGATCCGCTTCGATCAAAACTATAAGCAATTACAGCCCATCATTCAGATCAACGCTCCACAGCAGTCAGCCAGCGAAGCATTGCAAATACATAGTCGCAAGGCACACACGCACCAGACAAAGGCCGTGCGAAACCTTGCGCATGACGCATAGACGCCGATAACACGAAAGTATACGCGAGTGTTTGTGGAAGACGGTGTGCAAGTCTCTGGGCAGGATTAAGCCCGCCGTTTTATTTATGCCGCTATCGACCGCCTTGTTCCATCCATACCTTGCATATTCGATGACAATGCTGCAAAATACAAGGTATGCAACACTGGCCAGCACCACATACTAATGAAAGCGTTTTCTACTTTGCAGCTTCCTTGTAGCCGCCCGCGGTGAGGGCGGTTTCCTATGCCGCGGTCAGCGCCCGCGCTGAGGGCGGTTTCCTATGCCGCGGTCAACGCCCGCGCTGAGGGCGGTTTCTGCAACCGCGGTCAGCGCCCGCGCTGAGGGCGGTTTCTGCAACCGCGGTCAACGCCCGCGGCTACATATATGTTTCAATCGACACACAATGTCGATTGAACCGGCTCATTTCTTTCGCGGCAAAATAAATTATTTTACAATGCTGCATGACTGCCGGGATGCCATCGTGCAAGCCGTATCGGAAAATGTGTACAAAACCGCGGCGCAATCCTAAAACAGTGCCGTTGCAGGTCGGATTTTGCCATTTCATTACCCTGCCGTTTTCGCTATAGTAGCACCACGGCACCGGCTCCCCGCGTGCGTCCTCAAGTTTATCATCCTGCTGGAGTAGCGTATGCATGCCTGTTTCCGTCTGCGGCTCGCTTTTCTTGGCTGCCTTGTTGCATTGCTCTGCGTCAGCGCAGCCGCCACCATGATCTGGCGCGAGGGCGAGCAGCCGGGCAGCAGCGCCGTCAAACCCCATCCATGGTGGTATGATCAGGTCACCACCAATGCATTGTCGGGCGGCGCATGGCTCAGTCACTTCGACCAAGGCAGCACCGGCGAGGCCAGCTATGCCTTTATCGCGCCCGTCGGCACGAACTACACCTTTTGGCTGCGTGCCAATCCGCAGGGCACGCTCGCGTATCAGTTCGACAATGGCGCGTGGCACACGGTGGACTGGTCCGCCGCGGTGGGCAAGCGCAACATTGCGCGCGATGGCAAGCTTGATCTGCGCTTCATCGCCTGGGTGAACGTCGGCACGTTCGCGCTGAATGCCGGCGAGCACACGCTCGCCTTCCGCATGCTCAGCGCCAACAGCCATCACGGCGCGATCGACGCGTTTGTCCTGGCCACCACGCCCTTCGTGCCGCGCGGCGCGCACGCGCCCGTGCTGCCGCCGGCCACGCCGCTGACCTGGAACGTCAATGACACCTGGGCCTTTGCGCCGTTGCCCGACCCGTTTGCCACCAATGCCGCCTTTGATTTGCGCACGCTCAACGAAACCTATGCCGGCGAACACGGCTTCATCGGCACCGCGCCCGACGGCATGAGCTTCGTGCGCGGCGACGGCCAGCCCATCCGCTTTTGGGGCGTCGTCGCCGGCCCGGGCGACCGCACGCTCGCCCAAATGTACGCCCACTGCCGCTTCCTCGCCAAGCAGGGGGTCAACATGGCGCGCATTCACGCCAATCTCTCCATCGCGACCAACGGCGCGCGCATCACAGATGTCAACGAAAAGGAACTCGACACTATTTTCAAATATGTCGCGGCCGCCAAGAGCAACGGCATCTACCTTACGATTTCGCCGTATTGGGCCTTCGGCAATGTCCCGCGCAGTTGGGGTCTCGCCGGCTATGACAAACAAGCGCCGTGGGGTGTGCTGTTCTTCAACGAACACATGCAAACCGGCTACATGGCTTGGGCACAGGCCCTGTACACCCGCACCAATCCCTACACCGGCGTGGCCCTCAACACCGAGCCGGCCGTCGCCATTGTGCAAATCAAAAACGAGGACAGCCTGCTGTTCTGGACTTTTGACAATATCGCCGCACCCCAGAAAAAACTGCTGCGCGGCAAATTCGGCGCGTGGCTGGCCCGCCGCTATGGCACCCTGGCCAACGCCCGCGCCGCATGGGGCACGGCCAAGCATGCCGACGACCGCACGCTCGACGGTGAAATGGGCTTCTACCCCACCTGGCAGCTCACCCAGCCCGCCCGCGATGCATTCCTGGCGCGCCGCTTGCGCGACCAGCTTGAGTTTATCGCCACGATCCAGCGCGACTTCTATGGCAACATTGGGCGCTTTTACAAAGAAGTGCTGGGCTGCAAGCAACTGGTCAATGCGATGAACTGGCGCAGTGCCGATCCGGTCTTGCTGGATGACATCGAGCGCTGGACCTACACGGCGAACGAGGTCGTGGCGCTCAATCGCTACACCGGCGTGATCCACACCGGCGAGAACAACGGCTATCGGATCGACCCGGGCCACTTCTTCTTCAGCAAGTCCAATCTGCGCTTCCCCGGCGACCTGCCGGTGGCACTCAAGCAACCGGTCGGGCATCCTTTCATCATCACCGAATGTTCGTGGGTGCATCCGTGCGCCTATCAAAGCGAAGGCCCGCTGCTGGCAGCGGCCTATATGTCGCTCAACGGGGTCGATTCGCTGTATTGGTTTGCCGTCGGCGACACGCCCTGGATGCTGGATCCGCGCCGCATGTTCTGGCCGGTCGGGGATTCGTATGCAATTGACAAGTGGAGTTGTGACACGCCCGAATTGATGGGCCAGTTCCCGGCCAACGCTCTGGCGTACCGCCGCGGCTACATCAGCCGCGCCACCCAGCCGGTGGTCTACGAAGAGCGTTCTTTGACCAACATGTGGCAGCGCCGCGTGCCGATCATCGCCGAAGAAGGCAAGTTCGACCCGAATCGCGATAAAGGCGCCTATGCCGCCCAGTCGCCGATCAAGCAGGAAGTCGATCGGCTGGCTTTCCTGGTCGGGCCGGTGCAGATCCGTTTCGGCGGTGACGAGCGCAACAGTTACGTCACCAATCTGACGCCCTACATTGACACCGCCACCAGCCGCGTGCGCAGCATCACTGGCGAGATCGAGCTTGAGTACAAGACCGGCCTGTGCCGCGTCGACACCCCGAAATATCAAGGCGTGGCCGGCTTCCTGAAGCAGGCCGGCGGCGTGTTTGCCTTGCAGGATGTGACGATTGCCAGCGCAAACGACTATGCCACGATTATTGTCACCAGCCTGGATGACCTGCCGTTGAAGGACTCGAAAAAAGTGCTGGTGCAGGTCGGCACGGTCGCGCGCATGAGCGGCTGGAGCACGCGCCCAACGCTGATGAATGTCGACGGGCGCTATCTGTCCGGCGAGGAAATTCTCAACACGGGCACGCCGCCGTGGTGCATCGCCAACACGCGCGCCACGCTCACGATCAAAAATGCGCAGCTGGGCAAAGCCACGTTGCTCGACATCGGCGCGTATCCCGCGCGCGCCGTGCCGGTGCGCTGCGCCGAGGGCGCCCTGACGCTGACCTTGCCGCTCAGCACCATGTACTTGGTGCTAGAACCGGCGCCCGCACCGCAGCAATGATGAATGATGAATGATGAATGATGAACGATGAACGCTGAACGATGAACGCTGAACGCAGCGATGCCCCAAGGGGGCAGGGCATACCAGCCCAGGGCAACGCCCTGGGTCGCAGCACATCCCCTGCATTCCCGCCCTGACGGGGCGGGGGTAATCAAGGTGGCGTGGCATAGAAACGCCCATCCTACCTGCGCCCCTACAGGGCGCACTAATCATCCCGTTCATTTCCCAGGGCGATGCCCTGGGCTGGTATACTCCGCGCCGTTGGCGCGCCAGCGGCACGCATGCGCTGCCAGCGCCGCGCTGGTCTTGGCATGCACTGCCGGATCTGGGACTCCGCGCGGCGGTGTCAATCCTGCGCCAAATCTAGTATAATACAGCTGCCATGCAAAAAGGAGCATTCCTCACCATCGAGATCAGTGATATTGCCTTTGGCGGCGCCGGCGTCGGCCGCGCCGACGGCTTTGTCGTCTTTGTGCCCTACACCGCGGTCGGCGACCGGGTGCGCGTGCGGGTGCGCAGCCGCAAGCGCAATTTTGTCACCGCCGAGCTGGTCGAGATCTGCGCGGCCGGGCCTGCGCGCGCCGTGCCGCCGTGCCAGTATTATCAACTGTGCGGTGGCTGCCAGTATCAGCATCTCGAGTATCCCGAGCAATTGCGCGCCAAGACCAAGCAGTTGCAGGACATCCTCACGCGCTTGGGCGGCTTCACGGACGCGTTGCCGATCCGCGCGATGCTGCCCTCGCCACGCACACTGCGCTATCGCAACCGCATCGACTTGCATCCGCGCGCGGATGGCGTCTACGGTTTTTGCGAGCGCGGCAAACCCGCCTCCATTTTCGCCTTGCACGATTGCCCGCTGTTCGAGCTCGCCCAGGATTTCTCGCAGTATCCCTTGCGGCGCGCGGACCAGCTGCTGGTGGTGCGCACGCACGACGGCGCGCCGTATTGTTATTTCAAGAACGATCACAACGACATCACCTCTGAATCATTTGACTGCGCCAGTGGTGCGGCGCGCGGCGCGGTCTGCAGCGACTACACCGTGGGCGCGCAACGCTTCACGGCCGCCTATGGCGGGTTTTTCCAGGTCAACCGCTGGATTCTGCCGCAGTTTGTCGAGGTCGTGCGCGCCGCGGCCGAGCCGCAGCCGGCGGACACGCTGCTGGATGTCTATTGCGGTGTGGGCTTGTTCGGCCTGTCGCTGGCGCCGGACGTGGCGCGCGTGATCGGCGTGGAACAGGATGCGGCCTGCATCGACTGTGCCCGTGACAACGCCCGCGCACAGGGCGTCACCACCGCTGCGTTTCACGCGCTGACGGCGGAACAACATTTGGCCGACCTGGTCGCGCGCGGCGAACGGATTGACCTGTGCATCGTCGATCCGCCGCGCAATGGCCTGACCAACAAAGCCGTCTCGGCCCTCAAAAAACTGCATCCGCCGCGGCTGGTCTACATCTCATGCGGGCCGGACACCTTTGCGCGCGACGCACGCAAATTGTGCGACAGCGGCTACGCCCTGCAGACCATCCAGCCACTGGATCTGTTTCCGCATACCAAGCATTTCGAGCTGGTGGCGCGCTTCACGGCGGTGGCCCATGCTGAATAAAACGGAACGCTTTGCAACCCTGATTGCGCGCGAAACCGAGCTGCGCCACGAGGGCTATCGCATGATTGCCGGCGTGGACGAGGCCGGGCGCGGGCCGCTGGCCGGGCCGGTCGTGGCGGCGGCAGCACTGCTGTGCGGCGAGCCCGACGAGGCCTGTGCCATGCATCCCTGGCTGTGCGACGTGTTTGATTCGAAGCAATTGTCCGCAGAACAGCGTGAAACACTGGGCGCCCACATCCTGCGCGATGACAGTCCGTTTCACGTCGGCACCGGCATTGCCCAGGTGGACGAGATTGACGCGACCAATATTCTGCGCGCGACCCACGCGGCCATGCGGCGCGCGCTGGCCGCGCTGATTTTCGCGCCGGAGTATGTCCTGGTGGATGGCAACCGCCCGATTCCCGCGCTGGCTGCGCCGCAGGAGTGCGTCGTCAAGGGCGATGCGCACTGCCTCTCGATCGCGGCCGCCTCGATTGTGGCAAAAGTCACGCGCGACGGCCTGATGCGCGCGTATGCCGGCACGTATCCCGCGTATGGTTTCGAACAACACAAAGGTTATGGCACTGCGCACCATTTACGCGCGCTGCGTGACCATGGTGCGTGCCCTTTGCACCGCCGTGTGTTCACGCAGACTGCGCTGGCACACGCGCACGACCGCGGATGACTGCGGCGCGGAAGGCGAGCGGCGCGCCGTCGCATTTCTGCGCGCGCACGGCTTGCGCATTCTGCAGCGCAATTACCGCTGCCGCACGGGCGAGTTGGACGTGATTGCCGAAGAGGGCGCGACGCTGGTCTTTGTCGAAGTGAAAACCCGCCGCGCCGGCGGCGACGAATTGCCCGAAGCCGCCCTGACGGCGGGCAAAAAACACCGCGTCTGCAAGGCTGCGCAGCATTTCATGCGCAGCTACAAACTGCCCGACCGGCTGTTTCGCTTCGACCTAGTCGGCGTCGAGTATGACGACGCCGGCACATGGCAGTGCCTGCACTGGCGCAACGTCATCAACTATCGACGCGGCCTGGCGCGCAGGCATTGAAGAGATGGAAGAATGGAAGGATGGAAGAATGGATGATTGGATGATTGGATGATTGGATGATTGGATGATTGGATGAAACTGACGAGCCTCGCGGCTCGATTATAAATTCTTTCGCGGCGAAAGAATTTCCTAATCAGGGAGACCTACATGTTTATTGACACGGCCAAGATTAATGTGCAGGGCGGCCAGGGCGGGCGCGGCTGCGCCAGCTTCTACCGCACCAAGGAGAATCGTCATGGTTCGCCCGACGGCGCCAACGGCGGGCGTGGTGGCGACGTCATCATCCGCGCCGACCGCAATCTGGCCACCTTGATTGATTTTGTCTATCAGCCCCAGTATCGCGGCGCAGACGGCGGCAGCGGCGGGAGCACGAGCAAGCAAGGGCGGCGCGGGGAGACGCTGGTCTTGCGCGTGCCGGTCGGCACCATTCTGCGCGATGCCGACAGCAACGCGCTGGTGGCCGACTTGCGCGAGGATGGCCAGGAAGTCGTGGTGGCGCACGGCGGGCGCGGCGGCTTTGGCAATATGCATTTCAAGTCCAGCACCAATCGTTCGCCGCGCTTTGCCGAAAACGGCGAGCCGGGCGAAACACGCGTGCTGGCCTGTGAATTGAAAATCCTGGCGGATATCGGCTTGGTCGGCTATCCCAACGCCGGCAAGTCCACCTTGATCACGGCGATCACCCGTGCCCACTCGAAGATTGCCGCGTATCCCTTTACCACCTTGCAGCCCATTCTGGGCCTGCTTGAATTGCCGGACTTCACCACCGCGGTCATTGCCGACATTCCCGGGCTGGTTGAGGGCGCGCACGACAACGTCGGCCTTGGCCACGACTTTCTCAAACACATCGAGCGCTGCTCCCTGCTGGTCATGCTGCTCGACATGGCCGGCGTGGATCAGCGCGACCCGGCGGATGATTATCGTGTCCTGCTCGATGAGCTGGCCCAGTTCAGCGAAGAGGTCGCCGCCAAACCACTCTTGATCGTGGCCAACAAAATGGATCTGCCCGAGGCGCGCGCCAACTGTGATGCGCTGCGCGTGCGCTATCCGGCCGTGGCGCTGATTGAAGTCTCCGCCCGCGACCGGCTGGGGCTCGACACGCTGGTGGCCCAGATCATGGCCGTCCTGCGCGCCACCGCGCCGCCCGCCGCCCCATGACCGCCGCAACGCAGCATAGCCTGACGGTGCCGCCGCTCGAGGTGCCGCGCCGCATCGATGTGTTTGTGGCCGAAATGCTGCCGCACCTGTCCCGCTCGCATGTCACCCATTTGGTGCATGAAGACCTGGTGCTCGTCAATGGCACGCCCTGCCGCGCCGCCAAACGGGTGAGCGGCGGCGAAACCGTGCTGGTGAGCGAACCGGCCGTGCCGCCACTCGGCCTCGAACCGGTGGCCATGGCGCTTGATATTTTGTATGAAGACGAGTGCATGGCCGTGCTGAACAAGCCGGCCGGCTTGGTCGTGCATCCCGGCGCCGCCACGGTCGAGCCGACCTTGGTGCATGGCCTGCTGCATTGCTATCCCGAATTGCGCCAGCAGACGGCGCACGAACGGCCCGGCATCGTCCACCGCCTTGACCGCGAGACCTCCGGCTGCATCGTCGTTGCGCGCAGCGAGGCAGTCCGTTTGCAGTTATTGCAGCAATTCGCACAGCGCACCGTGCGTAAGGAATATTTTGCGCTGACTCAAGGCGTGCCACAAACAGCATTGCAGCGGATCGAGTTGCCCATCGGCCGCAGTGCGAGTGACCGCAAGAAAATGTCGGTGACGTCATCCAGCGGGCGGCACGCCCTGAGCGAAGTGCAGTTGCTGGAAACATTTCATGCGCGCGCCGCGGCACTGACGGTGCGGATCATGACCGGGCGCACGCACCAGATTCGCGTGCATCTGACGCACATCGGCCTGCCGGTGCTGGGCGACAGCACCTATGGCAAGGCGGCGCGCGCGTTGAGCGCCGACGTGGGCGCCGTGCGCCAAATGCTGCATGCCCAGGTGCTGTCCCTGGCGCATCCACGCACCGGCGCAGCGATGACGTTTACCGCCCCGCTGCCGGCCGACATCTGCGCCGTGCGCGCGCGGCTGCAGGCGCTGCCCTGCTGAGGATGCCGGGGTTCAGGGTTCAGGGTTCAGGGTTCAGGGTTCAGGGTTCAGGGTTCAGGGTTCAGAAGAAATGATGAATGATGAATGGTGAGTGGCAGCGCAGCACTGGAATTTCGCTGTAAGGAAAAAACCCGCCGGGCTGGCGCAGTGCCGTTGCTGATGTGGTGGCACCACCGGATCCGGGCATGGCAGCGGCTCCTGCAGAGGCACGGTGATCGGTGCGGCAGTTTCTGCAACTGAAAATCCACGCCTATGGCGGGACTCCAAGCAGCTGAAAACCGAAAACTTCTCCAGAATGGTACCGACTCACCTCCCGGAAGGCGGCCGCCGCTTCAGCGCGCAGGCCGGGACAGGCTGATGCGCTGCGGCGTCAGCACGGCCGCGCTGTTGGTAATCAAATAGGCAATCCGCAACGTCGCCGGCCGCGCCACCATCGGGGTGAAGGCCAGCGTCACATGACCCGGCAAATACATCCGATTGCTGATCACCAAGTGCAGCGACAGATCACACAGCATGTTGCTGGCAATGCCGCCCGCGAAAAAATTACTTGGCGCGGGCGCGCCGGCGATGCGCGCGCTCTCGCGCTCGAACGCGCGCCAGAAGCCGCGCCATTCGTTGGAAAAGCAGCGCGCAAACCAGTTCGTCGCGGGCGGCTGGTCGATGGCGGCATACCGCCGGCTGGTCTCGCCTTTGGTGCGGACAAGTGGCGCCCAGATGCCCGTCAGCCGCAACTGCGTCCCCGTCACACACAGGTCCAGCAGCGGATCGTCCGGCTGGCTGTGAAAGCGGGTCTGCACCTCCAGCCGGCTGTGGACTGCGCCATCCAGGTCGGCGCCGCAATCCACCTGCCACGTAGCGTTGTTTTCCGCCGCCGGCGCGCGAAAATCACGCACGGAAAAATACGCATTGCTGAGGGTCCACACGTGCGCCCCGCTTTCGCGCGCATGACACATGATCGTGGCGTTGGTCACCAACAATTCGGGCACCGCGAGCGCAGTCGGCCCAGCGTCCGCGACGGTCACGCCGTTCAGTTCTGCCGTCTTCTTCATCGTGGTGCGGTTGGCATCCCCGCGCAGATAACGGTTGGTGGCACTGGCCAAGGCGACCACCAAGGTTGCGTTGGTCATGTCCGGCGTGTAAAAGGGGGCGAGCCGGCCGGCCGCGTCCTGCAAGAGGAACACTTCCACGCCGGCGAAGCGCAGTTCGTCAAAATGCAGCGTCTGCAGGAACAGCAGGCGCCACAGGCTGAGCGACACATCGCCGTGCGCGCTGCGCATGATTGTCCGCGCGCGCTGCGCGTGTTCCTCGAAAACCGCGTCACGCCATGACAAACTCAGCGTCAGCGGGTTGATCGAGTAGTCGCCCAAGGTCAGCACAATCATGTTGGTGTCCGCGCCGGCCAGCCGCGCGCACACCAAGGCCACCCCCAGCACCTGCCCGCTTAGTCGCCGCCAATATCGAAACATGCGATTTCCGGCGGGCACAGCAGGCGGAACGGCAAACTCAAGGACAAGCCGTAATTGACATACAGCAAGGTCTGGTCATAGCGCACAAAGCCGCTGGCGTGCTTGCTGCCATGGGCCGACGGCACCAGCAGCGGGCCCAGGCCTGGCAACGCGATCTGCCCGCCGTGCGTGTGGCCGCTCAGCACCAGGCGTGCGGCCGTGCCGCGCGCGCGCCGCGCATTGTCGGGATGATGGCTTAACACAATGCACGCCGCACCCGCCGGCACGTGCTGCACCAGGGCGCGCACGTCATGCCGCAACCACGGCGCGTCCGTGCCGGCCAGATACACCGGCCCGCCGGCCACTGCCACGGCTTGCATGCGCCCGCCCAAGTAGGTGAACCCTTGGTCTGCGAGTGTCGCCGCAATGTAGGTGGGGTCATGCCAGACGTCATGATTGCCCAAGGTGAAAAACACGCCATGCGGCGCGCGCAAGCCGGCCAGCAGTGTGCTCAGCGTGCGGACGCCGCCGCGTGAATGCCCGTAGTCGCCCGTCAAAAAGATGAGATCGGGCGCCAGCGCGTTGGTCAACGCCACCACCTGTTCGTAGTAGCCGCGCGGCAGCGCATGGGTATAATGAATGTCGGTCAACTGCACGCAGCGCAGCCGCGCCAGCGTTGCCGGCCAGCCCGGCAGGCGCAAGTGATACTGGAACACCGCCAGCGTATCAATGTAATTGCCGATCACGCGACTGGCCAGCGCGTAGACGGTATGCCGTGGTGTGTTGCGCGGGATGAACAACTTGCGAAAGGAATGGCGCGTAATGGCCTGCAGCTGCACCATGCCGCGCAACGCGCGTACGCGCCGGCGTTCACCGACCCACCGGCGCAGCAGCTCGCCCACCAGCACCAGCCAGCCTATGCTGATGCCGGCCCGCGCCCACGGGTCATGCCCCAGCGCGCGCCAGTCCATGCCCAGGACGCCCTGCGCATAGCGGCCGAAGTACCACGTCACCATGACCAGCGCCAGCGGCGCACTCAGCATCAAGCCATAGCCGACAAACGACAAGCGCACATAGCGGTCGGCCAGGGACGCCACCCGGTTGGTCACCCGGCACAAAAGGTACAGCCAGCCGAGCACCGCGCCGGCAATCACCAGCATCAGCGGCAGCATGGCAATAGTGTCGGTCGGACAGGTCCGGCGTGCCGGATAAAAAAAAGGGCCGAATCACTTGATTCGGCCCCTAAGAAGTGTGGTAGCATGCGTTGCTTACGCAACGGCATCAGCCAGGGCTGCGCCGGCTTTGAACTTGGCCACTTTCTTGGCTTTGATTTTGATCTTCTCGCCCGTTGCCGGGTTGTGGCCAGTGCGCGCATTGCGCTTGATGACCGCGAAGGTGCCAAAACCAATGAGCGCAACCTTGTCGCCTTTCTTCAGCGCGCCTTTAATCGCGTCGAAGACGGTGTCCACTGCCTCGCCGGCGGCGGCTTTCGACAGTTTGGCTTTTGCTGCTACGGCTTCAATCAGATCACCTTTGTTCATTACTAACCTCCCTTTGTTGTGTTGTTACGGATGTGGCGCTCGACGGTCAGCCAGTGCGTGGGGACGTTGCATTGGGGATGCGGTCGGTCTGCTGCACGCAATTTGTGCTGTCATCGAGTTTGCCAAACTGGCTATTAGTATACACTTTTTCGGGGGCAATGTCAAGTTTCCCTTTATTGGCGGGGTTTTTGGCGTGTGGCTGCGCCCCAAACGGCCTGTTGGTGGCCGTGCGGCAGGTTTCTTCCATGAATTCCCGCAGGGTTGTGAAATACGTTTCACCGGCCACCATGATCAGGTCGTTGTGGCCCGCGCCGGCCACCCACAAGGCCTGTTTCGGCGCGCGCACCGCCGCATACAACTGGCGCCCATGCCACGGCCGGATCACCCAGTCGGCCGTGCCGTGCAGCACCAGCACCGGGCAGGTTATCTGCGGCACTTTTTTAATCGAGCAGAAGCGGTCGAACGGCAGCAGCGGCACGCGGGTCAGTACCCGCTGCGCGCTGACAAACGTGCTCTCCAGGATCACGCCCGCCAGCGCATGCGTCGCCGCCAGATGGACGGCCATGGCCCCGCCCAGCGAGCGGCCATGCACAATCACCGCCTGCGGCGTAATGCCCGGCATGTTGGTCAAATAAGCATAGGCGGCATCCGCATCGGCATAGGCATTGCGCTCGTTGGGCCGGCCGGCGCTCTGGCCATAGCCGCGATAATCATAGGCAAACACGCCATAGCCGAACACGTGCAGCGCTTCAAACAACGGCTGCATCTGGCCGATATCTTCCGCGTTGCCGTGGATGTAGAGCAGGGTGGGGCAATCCGTATCCGCCGGGTAATACAGGGCAGCCAGGCGCGTCCCGTCACCCGCGCTGAAAAAAAGAATGTTCGTGTCCGCGGCATAACTTGGCGGCGGCGGTTGGAAAATAATCCGATACGGAAAGAACACGGCCATGACGACCAGCGCGCCATAGATGAACAAGACCGAGCGCAGCAGGCGCCGCCAGGTGAACTCGCCGACGAGGAGCATGCGCCAGAAATGCGGCGTGCGCAGGCGTTGCCGGAAGGACAGCCGTGGCGCGGGCACGTTACTCCTCCGCATACGGCGTCGAGATGGCCAACGTCATCGGCAATTCCCCGGCTGCCTGGCGCAGTTGGGCCTCGCCCGCAAAGCTGCACCACGTCGCCTGTGCCAATGCCGGCCGGATGTGGGTCTCGTTGACGCGCAGGACATCCGCACGCGTCAGCGC
>Ga0247841_10008134_pt1 | contig 15247 bp, 12 predicted proteins | sample LaCruzMarch2015__2_FD_192410 | JGI IMG/M metagenome (GOLD analysis project Ga0247841, IMG submission 192410) | Freshwater microbial communities from meromictic Lake La Cruz, Castile-La Mancha, Spain - LaCruzMarch2015_18m | ecosystem: Environmental > Aquatic > Freshwater > Lake | place: Spain...
TTAACCGCGTGGAATATCCAGGGATATCCCACGGCTGCGCGGCCAATGAGGATCCCATCAACCCCAAACCGGTTTTTCATCTCTTCCGCCTTGACACCCGAATCCACATCGCCATTGCCAAAAACAGGGATTTTCATCCGGGTATTGTTCTTTACCTCTCCGATCAGGCTCCAGTCGGCCTGGCCACCATACAGCTGGGACCGCGTTCGCCCGTGGATGGCAATGGCCTGAATGCCCGCATCCTGCAACTGTTCAGCAATGGAGACAATCTCTTTATGCTCCTCGTCCCACCCGAGACGGGTCTTTACGGTAACCGGGAATCGGGTCGATTTCACCACCTCCGCGGTCATCCTGACCATTTTGGGAATATCCTGCAAAAGAGCAGCGCCACCACCCTTCATGACGATCTTGCGCACCGGGCAACCAAAATTAAGGTCAATGAAATCTGGATTGACGCGTTCCGCGGTCTCTGCAGCTTTCCGCATGGAATCGATCGAGCTGCCGAAGATCTGAATTCCAATGGGGCGCTCTGATTCTTCAAAGGTCATTTTGATCCGGCTTTTCCAGGCATCCCGTATCAAACCTTCGGCCGAAATGAATTCGGTAACCAGGACATCGGCTCCGAAAGATTTGCAGATGGAGCGGAAAGGAGAATCGGTAATGTCCTCCATGGGCGCCATGATGATCGGGAAATCACCCCATTCACTATTTCCAATCTTCACCAAATTTGCTAATTTAGCTGCAAATTTAGCCAAATAACCCGGAATCCATGAGACCTGCCCTGATGGGAAACCTGAGTCCCTTTACCCGCCTGGTGTTTGCCATGCTGCTCACCTTCTCCTGCTTCCTCGGCTTCTTTATCGCGGGTGTCCTGGTGGCCATCCCGATCTTCCACATCAACCTTTTTGATACCCTTACTCTCCTGAACGATTTTTCAGATCCCATCACCCTGGCGCTGATGAAATACCTTCAGGTGGTTCAATCCTTCGGACTCTTCATCATTCCTCCATTGCTGGCCGGCTTCTTTTTCGAAAGAAATGGCCTTGGGTACCTCAAACTGGACCGGTCCTCGAAGCCGCTTATTTACCTGTTCACCTTCATCCTGCTGTTTGCAGCGCTTCCCCTGATCAACTGGATGATCTCGATCAATGAACTGATGAAACTGCCGGAATTCCTGAATGGGTTGGAGCAGTGGATGAAGCAATCGGAAGAGGCCGCAGCAAAGATGACCGAGGCCTTTCTCGACACCAGCACTGCAGGCGGTTTTATTTTTAACCTTTTCATGATTGCGGTGCTTCCCTCCCTGGGCGAGGAGTTTATGTTTCGCGGACTGCTTCAGCGCCTTTTTTCGGAATGGTTTAAAAACGTTCATGTGGCCATACTCCTTTCGGCCCTGTTATTCGGCGCCATGCACATGCAGTTTTATGGTGTCATGCCGCGTATTTTCCTGGGACTTCTTTTCGGCTACCTTTTTTACTGGACCGGTTCCCTCTGGATCCCGATTTTTGCCCATTTCATCAATAACGCCTCAGCCGTTGTCTCGGCATATCTTGCCAAAACAGGTATACTCACGGGAGATTGGGAAAAATTCGGAGCTACGGATGATCCCTGGCTGATCGGCAGCAGCTTCGTATTGACCGGAATTCTCATGTTTGTGATTTACCGGCAAAACCGGAAACCTGCCACATTTAACACGGATTAAACAAATTTTAATGAATTCAGATTTGTTTCCAATCTTGCTATATGGATTATCTTTTCAGTAATCTGACCGGGAGTAAACTATCGGTTTTCGATATTGTTCTCCTTGTGCTATATGCCTTGATTTGCCTGGGAATAGGCTTCCATTCCTCCCACCGGCAAACGCATTCCGATTTCATGATTGCTGGCCGGAAGATCGGGATCATCGGTTTTGTTACCTCGGTGGTGGCAAGCTATATCGGAGGGGCTGCCCTGGTGGCCTATACCGCCTATGTTTATCGCTTCGGGGTTTCTGCCATGGCCGTTTTCCTTGGCACCGCCATTGGTTTCCTGGTGTTTATTCCCTATGCACTTAAACTCCGGAAAATAAGCAGGGAGAGGGAGTTTTATACCCTTTCCGACTGGTTCTATTACAAATCCGGAAAAGTGACAGGTTTGGCCTCTGCAGTGATCCTGCTCGTTGTCTATTTTGGCATGCTGTTGAACCAGTTTATCGCCGGAAGCAGCATCCTGTCGAACATCAGTGGCTGGTCGTACGAAACGGCCCTGCTTTTTTCGAGCAGCATCATCGCCATTTACCTGCTGGCCGGGGGATTCCGGAGCGTTATCCGTACCGACATCTTCCAGTATATGGTTATCCTGGTGATGTTTGTTTTATTGGCAGTTGTTATGATGGGCGACCGGCAATCTTTCGCCATGCAGCTGGTCGATTTTTCGGGAATGAATACAGGCATGACCATTGCCTTTACAATGTTCGGCATCCTCATCATCTTCCAGTCGGCGGAATACTGGCAGCGGGTTTATGGCGCCAAATCTGATTTTGTTGTGAAGGCTGGTTTTATCGGATCGGCCATTTTTACAGTACTTACCGGGATTGCCATCACCATGGTGGGACTCTCGGCCCATATGCATATTCCAGGCATCGAAGCCAAGGATGCATTTGCTGAAGGACTTACGTTGCTCATGCCCCAGAAGATGCTGGGCGCCGCCCTGGTACTGATCTTTGCCGCCATCATGAGTTCGGCCGACACCCAGATCTTTGTGCTGGCCTCCTCCGTGGCAGTCGACTGGTACGATAAACTTTCGGGAGAAAAATCGGATGACAAGAAACGGATGCGGATCACCCAGGCAGGTATCCTTGTTTTTACCGGGATGAGTTTTCTTGGAGCCTTTATCCTGCGCGACCTGGTGGCTGTAATCGTTTTCATCACCGGGATTGGATTTACCATCATCCCGGCGGCCGTGGCTTCGTTTCATTGGAAGATCGCTCCCCGCGCAGCCATGGCCAGTTTTATCGGCGGCACCTCCTATATTTTCACATTATTGATTGTCGCCGCTTTTCAAACACACCCCTTCGAATTCTTCAAGGACAATGCCGACCTGGCCATCCTCTCCATCGGCGTATCGACCCTGTTTCTCCTGGCATTTCAACTCCTCCAGAAACGATCATAATGAATGCACCGGATCTGTTTTATTGGCAATACCGTGAATCCCCATGAGTGCATTCCCCGCTTGCGGCGGGGTTCTTCAATTCCCCAAAGGATATCCCCGGAAATATTAAAACCGGGATGCAGCATGGACAACAGAATAGCTCCGCTCTTTCAAAGGAATTTACAGCCCGAAAGGGTGCTTTGCCTTTTCATCTCCGTAATAATAGTCCAGTTTTCCGGTATAGTTCCCGGTGAGTGGACCTACATCGGCAGTGGTGTTGAAGGTGAAGACGTAGTTGGTCAGGTTCCTCGCCACAGTGATGCTGCCGCTGACAATGGCTCCGATGGTGCCTGTTTGCCTGGCAAAGTCGACATTGCAGAAATAGAGTCCTTCATTCCAGGTCATGGGTGCTCCGGAGGTGGCATAAACGTAGGTGCCCGGTGCCAGAAGGGTATCTGAAGAGATAAAATGGACCATTAGTCCATGGCCGGTACCACTAATCCCTGAGGTGTCAATGATGACTCCGTTTGAGTACATAAAGGTCTCCAGCTGGTACACATTGTCCTTCGACTGAATATAGATCAATGCCCCTTTTGTAATAGGGTAGGCGACAGATTTAACGGTAAAGGTGTTGGTGTTGTCAACAGGAGGTTCGTCGGTGGTCTTTTTTTTGCAGGCTTCAAAGCCAAGCAGGATCACGGGAATCAATAAAAGAATGAATCGTTTCATGGCCATGGGGTTTTAGGTTTTGTTTGTGGTTTTGGGAACAAGCAGATGTAAAACCGATTATTTGACTGGGATAAAGATAGGTAATTTATTTTTTGAAAATCCCTGTCATAGGAGTAAGTTTGTGAATAATTTCCAAATACCCTGATGGCGATGTCCGGTACCCATGACAAAGAGCGTTACAGGAGGTTTCTGCTTTGCGGCGCAGGAGGAGTGTTGACCCTTTTCCTGCTGTTATATCTCTTCAGCAGCCCCCTGTTTACCTTTTATCTCAACCGGCAGATCGACCGGTTTAACAACGCCTACCGGGCAGAACTGACAGTCAAGCACATCCGCCTGAAGGGACTGACCACGGTGATGATGACCGGAATTTCCCTGCGTGCACAGGAGCGGGATACCCTGCTGAAGATCGACACAGTGATGGTTTCCGTAAACCTGTTGAAACTAATCGCAGGCCGCGTTTCTATTCAAAATGTGGAGTTGATGAACACCCGGCTTGCACTGGTTCGCCACGACACAATCACCAACTACATGTTCCTTCTGCAAAAACAGTCGCAGGGGAATAGCATGGATACTCCGGGCAGGCCTCCCGACAGTCTTTCACCTCCCGTTGATTATGCCCTCATCACCGACCGCCTGACCAGGCTGGTTTTCAATAAAATACCCCATTCGATCAACCTTTCCGGGTTCAGGGTCTCCAGTCTGACCAATGGCCACCAGCTCAATCTGGAGGTGGACCGGTTTAACATCAGGGATCATCATTTCCGGTCGGTGGTCAGGGTGAAGGAGGACAGCCTGGATGCCCGCTGGCTTTTGGAGGGGAACCTCGACAATCATAACCGTTTGGCCGAATTCCGGCTTTTTTCAACAGGTACGTCTAAGGTTACCTTGCCCTTCCTCGATTACAAATGGAGACTTGGACTCTCTTTTGATACTCTCTCCTTCAGTATCGTGGTGCGGAAAACCCAGGATGACCGTACCAACATTTATGGTTCTGTCACTGTTTACGGTCTTGAAGTCGATCATGAAAAAATTGCATCGACACCGGTTACTTTCGATCACCTTGGGATGACCTACGCGGTGAATGTGGGAAGCGATTTCGTTGAACTCGACAGCAATACGCTGGTCACCTTTAACCGGCTCGATTTTCATCCCTATATCCGGTATTGTTCTTTCCCCGCCAAACAACTCACCCTGAAAGTCAACAAGCCCGATTTTCCGGCCCAGAAGTTATTCTCCTCACTGCCATCGGGACTGTTCGTTAACCTTGACGGGATCAGGGTCAGTGGTAATTTGTCATACTGCCTGAATTTCTTCGTCGATCTTTCTCAACCCGACTCGCTGTTGTTCGAAAGTGAGTTGAAACGTCACCAGTTCCGGGTAATCTCTTATGGAAATGCCGATCTGACGCGGATCAACGCCCCATTTTTGTACACTGCCTATGAACGGGGAGAACCGGTGCGCAGCTTCATGGTAGGCCCGGAAAACCCCGGTTTTCGCCTCCTCGACCGCATCTCACCATACCTTCAGGTTTCGGTGCTTTGTTCAGAAGATGGCGGCTTTTACCAGCACCGTGGTTTCCTTCCCGAAGCCATCCGCGAATCGATCATCACCAACATCAGGGAGCGGCGTTTTGCCAGGGGAGGAAGCACCATCAGCATGCAACTGGTGAAGAATGTATTTCTGAGCCGCAACAAGACCATTGCCCGGAAGCTCGAGGAGATCCTCATCGTGTGGCTGATCGAGAACCAGGGGCTCTGCACCAAAGACCGGATGTATGAGGTGTATCTCAACATCATCGAATGGGGACCGATGGTCTATGGCGCCAATGAAGCCTCACGGTTCTATTTCAACAAAGATGCATCGAAACTGACCCTGGCCGAATCGATCTTCCTGGCCTCCATCATTCCAAGACCCAAATGGTTCAGATATTCCTTCGATGAAAATGGCCGCCTCCGCGACTTTAACCTTAGCTACTACCAGCTTGTATCGGGCAAAATGCTCCGCAAGGGATGGATCACCCAACAGGATTACGACCGGTTGACGCCCGATGTAGAACTGAAGGGACCGGCACGATGGCTTCTAAAAAAGGGCGATACAGTTCCGGCAGATACAGTCAGGGACCAAACATTACAGGACATATGAGATAGAAGTTATTTGAAAGAACCAAATCTACTTTTCAAGCACATAATCAGAAGAAATGTATTGGTGTTTACAGGTGACTTTGAGTGGTTTATATCCATACATAACCAGTAACTCCGATACGATCAAAAAAATAATGATGATTTCCAGTTATCAGGTCAATTGCCCGGCAACACGATGATCTTTTTATAAATAACCCTGCCATCGGCACCATCGATCTTCAGGATATAAATGCCACCGGGTAAATTGCCCAGATCGAGAGTGGAATCAGTCAGGATCGCGGTTTCTTTCACCGTGATGCCGCCTGCCGACATCAGCGAGATCCGTGCAGGCCCGGTTCCCGTTACGGTAATGCTTCCCCGCGCAGGATTCGGGTAGACCATGATGGGCTGAACCGTTTTCTTATCCGTTCCCACACCGCCTGTGAAAAAGTGAATGGTATAGGCAGTACGGGTTATCAGGTCCTGGGCAAAGACATCGAGGGTGGTGATCCCCGGTAAGGAAAATGCCGGAATCACGATCACGGTCTCATTGGTATCGACAGGAATTCCTTCGGTTTCAGGTACCGTGGTACTCCCCGGTGGAAGATACACATCATAGGCAAATACATCGGGATCGAACCCCTGAACCGAAATCCCGTCTATCAGGATATCCGACAGCCGTGCCTCGGAACTGAAAAGGCCATTTTCGACCGTGTAGCCCGACTGATAGACCTCCCTGGTGAAGCTGTTCTGAATGAAGATTCCGACAATGAGATCATCCCATTCTTCAAAGAACGTTCCGGTAAGATCGATGGTTTCGTTGAAACTGAAAGGCTGGCGGTCGGCAAATTCTGCCATGGTACCTTCTGCCCCGGGGATCATTTTCATCATCACGTGATGAAACTCTGTTTCCCCGTTTGTCGCCGTATTGTTGTGCGTGGTTTTTTCCATGACCGCGATATGCATCCTGCAGCCCGAGAAAGAAGCAAACGGCAGTACAGTGCCTTCCACCTGGATCACTGTCCCGTTGAGGGTGTGCCGCGACACCATATCCATGAACCCGGGCTGATCCGTTGCATCGTCAAATACCTGTTGTACAGCGGGGATGTTGGTGGGTACTGCAGTACCGTTGACATACAGGTCGGGAACGAAACCGATCTCATAATAATCCCGCCTCACGCCGCCCTCTTCGGTATAATAGGGATCTCCGGCCCCGGGCCAGTTCATCGGGTACTTGATGAGGGTGATATCCTCCCCGTGCTGTTCGCACCAGGGAATAAAACCGGCATTGAATACGGCACAGGGGTCGCATGTGGAGCTTGTAAACTCCTCAAACAGCGGTACCCTTTGAATCACATGGCTGCTCCTTTCAACCACCGATGAGCAGGTATCGTTCTCCGGGAAATCATCGGCCATATCGTTCACCCGGTTGATCCAGACAGCGAGGAAATGGTTGCCGGCGGGAGGATCCATCAGGCCGGAACAGATAAAGGCAAAGGTATCCTGTAATCCAAGTGACAATCCTGTGAAGTCCGAACTTTGTGTGACCCCGTTGTCAAGCTGCCATATGATCTCCAGCGAGGTAACCGGCGTCAGGCCGACATTCATGACCATTCCTTTCACCGGCGACGGCCCCCCGATGTGCGGCGGAGTGCCAGTTAGCGTGGTCAGCATGGCATCCAGGTTCAGGGGATCAAAGACCAGGACATCATCAAGGTACCAATACTCGATATTGTCGAGATTCCCGTTTAGGTAGAAACATATCTGAAATGCCTGTTGTCCCACGTCCGTATTGGTGATGGTAAGGTCCACCCATTCCGGTCCGGCGTTGCTGCCGGGGTTGATTTCCCATACGGAATGCCAGTTCCCGTAATTCGACCGGGTAGCCACTCCGGCAACTGGTCCTGAACCGGGATAGTCGTCATAAAAATGGCGAAAGGAGATCTTCACCGAAGAGAGGTCGGAAAGGTTCATCGGGGGAGATATCAGCCGGGTTGTTGAAACCTCGAACGCGTAGGTGAACCTTGCTTCTGAATTCAAGCCGCCGGCATGGTGCGTGCAGCTTGCCGACCATTGACCTGGCAAACCGTCGATCGTCCATCCCGGCGGTGGCATCTGCCCTGCATCGAACGGTTCCCAAAGAAATGTCTGGCACGGAGCCGGATAACACATTCCCGTCAGAATCATCAGGAAAGACAGCCCTTTTTTTAACATGTTAACCATTGCCCTGGTCGATTGATTATATCGCAAGGTATTGCTGATACAATGATGAAACAAATTGGCAAAGAATTTCTTTCTGTTTTGCCCTGTACAGTTTCCTCTGAATGCAAAATGAAGTGCATTTACAATACCATGCAGGAGGACAAAGTTAGTGATTATCGGAGAACCTCATGGTAAACCACGAGGTTCTCCGATCCCATAAAAATTTATATTTTATGGGGGAACACGGTTTTATTACTGTGCTGTATATCCTGAGCCTTTAAACCTGTTTTTCTCATGCAACCACAGCGCGTATAATCAAATTTGTTGCTGCAATACTGTGGTTACAGTAAGTATTTTCATCCCTGTCTTCCTGAATATCAGCATAACTAAGAAATATTTTTCTTCAAGTAAGCATAATCAAACAAATATATGTTATATATTTGTTTGATTATCCCATGTTCTTTGAACAAAGAGTTGTTGCATATCCCAAGCCTGGGCAACCCGGTTCAACATTCTGATCTGCATCCATTGAAAAAGCAAAAAACCTCGCCCCGCTAATCTCTACTGAACCTTTTTTCTTGGTACCAGGATATGTGAAACAACTTTAACAATTCAATATTTCTGTATTGACATTTTTTTTAAACCCGGTTAAAACACCCAAAAGCCAATCCGACCCGGAAATGTCATTGCGGTTATTCTCTGTCAAAGAGAATAAACAGAATAAATACCAATAGTATAGGCTCGAAAAACATAATATTGTGGTTATTAAGCTGTTATGGCACATTTAAAAAAATGCTTAACACATGAATAACAAGAATTTAATAAAAATTGAAAGGTTTGTGTCTTATATAATCATAACACTATCTTTTATTGTTATGGTTGCCTTGATTATTGACTCAATTCAGATATTAATTGATCCATCTGAATATAGTTTTATTGTAAAAAGCCAGTTTGATGTAAATAAATATATCATTAAAAATTGCTTTCTTATTATTTGCAGTATAATTATCTTAGGTTTTTCATTATGGAGATTGATAAAGCCAAATAAAATTCTCAGATTGACATTAGATTTATTATACTTAGCACTTATAATTGGATTGTCACTAATGTATTATAACTGGTATTTAGATGGATTTGATCACCTATGATTGACACTAAAAGAAATAAAGATTTAAAAACTCGATTTAAAGCAGACTTCTTTGCTTTGAGAGCGATTCTGAACAAGCATGATATAATTGGATTTATGCCGGACTTGCCAGAAGACGAATATGATTGTATTAATTATAGTTTGCTGAGTTTACTTAATCAAAATAAGGATTTAGAATCTATTAAAGGATTGTTAAAGTCAGAGATTATAGAGCATTTCGGACTTAATAATAATCAAAGATTTATTGATAAATTAGCCAGTGATATTTTTGAATGGTGGAATGAGAGAAAAATAAATATAAACGTGCCATAACACGACGCTAAATTTAATTGCCGTTTTCGTTCTGACAACGAAGTTCAGAGCCCGCAGCAGCGGTAGTGTGGCTCGACAGGAAAACAGCTCTTTAATCGGCAACTAAAATTTAGCGCAAAACGTTAGTGTTTATTGGATAAATATATTACCAGCATTTTAGTATTAATCCTTAAAAATTACTTATTATGATTCATAGTGGACTAGGAATTATTACAAATAATGGGAAAATATGCCTTCCGCCTGATTTGGTAGAACAACTTACTAATGGGAATACCAGTCTTCTATATGGTTTATATTATCCCAAAACCTCATCCCTTAAGGGATATGAAGATGTTACAATTAAATACGATTTGATGATTACACCAATTCATTATAGATTTTGGTCGCGGTCAGCAAGATTACTAATTCATCTCAAGCATAAGCCAGGTTCATTTAACCATATCAGTGATTTCTTCAAAGAGAAAAAAGTTTCGGTTATTCATGCTGAAGGATCTAGATCTGCACATAGATATGGCACTTGGTGTATGCACATCGCTTTTGAAAATCTATCTGAAAATTTAACTTATGACAATAATCGTGAAATTTATTCTGAAACAAAAGATGCTTTAAAGAGATTCATTCAGGAAGTAACTGAAAATTGTGGTGATTTTTTATTTTCACAAAAAAATAATTATGATCTTAACCATTCCATTATTGGTTGGCCGAATAGTGCATTGGCACATTTTAATAACTATTATGTAAATTGTTTTGTAAATAATGCAAGTGAGGATAGGTTTTTATCTAAACCTTTTGAATTCTATTCATATAATGATGGTGAACTTCAAACAGATAAAAGTGACTTAAAAAGTATTTTAAAATATGAGTCCAGAAATGATTCATGCACCTTATTAGATTCAATTGTATATGCAGAACTTGATACCCGGGCAATGAATATGAGAATTGCAATAATCCCCAAAGAAATAAAAAAGCGGTTTTTTGAATTTGGAATTAGCTATGAAAGAAATGGAATACCTGACTCATGTGTTGGTATTATTAATTGTATAACAAAATCATTTCCTGAAAAATATAACATATGGAGACTTGCGAACCAAGTCCAATTAAGCTCGAATGCCGGTGACGAAGGGAAAATAGTAATGTTGATAGAAGATTTGGAACCTTGCGAGGACACCAATGAATATTTGACAAAAGCAGAGGCTATTTTAAAAAAAGTTGATCAGTCTGACTTGCCAAAAAATGTAAAACTTTTAAACCCACTAATTAGCCCAATAACTAGAAAGAAAATTAGCAAGAGAATAGAAAAGCAAAAAAACATAGCAACAGATTATAAATACGACGTTTTTTTAAGCTATTCCGAAAGGAATAAATCATATGCTGACCAGATATATGAAAAACTTAATAATGAAAACATATCTTGTTTTAAAGCAGGTGAATTTATTAAAGGTGGTGACGAATTTGCGGATTATATAAGAAAAGCATTAATTAATTCCAGAGAAATGTGCTTACTGTGTTCAAATGAAAGCATTAAAAGTAAATGGGTTGATACAGAATGGGGAGCAGCATGGGCACTAGAATTACACATTGTGCCAATTACACTCCAAATAAGAATAAGCCAATTGCCGCAGAGACTAAGAGGAAAACATGCCATAGATTTTTCAGATATTGATAAATATATCCAACAAGTAAAGGAACGCAAAGAAGACAATAAACTAATGTATTTTGAAAGTATATATGGGTGATGGATTGTGCTCATTCAATATAATTCAAAACATTTAATTTCTTTTTTTTGTGATTACCGCTTTGTCAATTTAAGAATCAAGACCAACAAAATGCTAACATGCCTGTAAAAACTACAACACCAACTGGATAACTTTAAACAAACGCTCGACTTTTCAGTTTACAGCCTCTCGTTGGCGGCAAGTGTGAAAAGACAGAAACGAAAGACATTAATTGAAAAGTAAACCATTGTGAAAGGACAGAAAAAAGAAATATTGACAAGACTAGAAAGCCGACATGCAAGCCGACCCAATGTTTTTTATTTTTGCCCACCGCACCTTTTTTTAAAACAATTTTAGCCAGCCGCACAAATGGCACATTTGCTTTTGCCACGACACACGAAGCCAACCCTTCGGCAAAATCAAAAGAACCATTTTTTGCCAACGCACCTGATGACAATAACAAATTTGACATATACATAATGTTGAAAAATGTGTACCATATATTGCACCATTTATGATCGATGATTTTTAATTTGAAGAATTAATTAAAAAAAAGAAACTATGATAACTAATCTTGATGAATTTATTGAATCTTCAAAATCTTTTTCAATGCCGGTTGGAAAAATTGAGGCTAATGAAAAAGGCCGATTAGATTTCATTGCTAAATTTCCTTTAACCTCAATTCAATCCCTTACTGTTGATAGGTATTGCATCGGTACAACAGAAAACAGTTTTTGCTATTGGTTAGAGTTCAAAGATATTTTATTTGGAATCGGTGGTGGTAGTGCTTCAAAATTTGGTATATATAAATCCAAGGATGGAAATTATTATGAGGAGTCTGGGCCAAAAAAGATTGCACTTGCAGGGAATACTCTCAATGAAACATTTTCTAAAATCAAACAAGATATTATTCAAGGTTTAAGGTTTATTGAACAGAATAAAATTGAAAGTGCATCCTCATTGCAAACTTCAGTTTGGAATATGGTTCTGCTTAAAATTTTTACTATTTACTATCCTGATAAGTTTTTAACAATTGGGGACCCTGATGTAATAATTGAGTGTGCAAGAAGAATCGGAATAACTGATGTTGAACTTAAAGGAGAAAATTCAATTTTGCTAAATTATTTATGCCGTAAAAAGCTTAACGAGACAAAAGAATTTTCTGGCTGGGAATATGAAAAGATTGGAACACTTGTATGGGAGACTTTTAGAAAAACTGCTAAGAGAAATTATTATTTGATTGGCTCAAAGTATGGAGAGAACGCTGATAAGGATGTGTTTCCAGAAATGTTGAGCAGGTCTCTAGTTGCAACTGGTTTTGCATCTAACCTGGACCTTTCAGAATTTTATAATGAAAATCATTCTGTCATAAAAGAATTTTTAGAAAGTCACAAGGAAGAAAGCAATTCAATAAATGCTTTAAAATATTTTCTCTCTTTAAGACCAGGTGATTTAGTAGCAGTAAAAGGAGATGGAAGTCCGAAAGGGAAGGAAGGCTATCTTTCAATTGTAGGAATTGCAGAAGTAGTTGAGAAAAATGGAAAAGTATATGAATATGACCCAAATAACCTTGGACATATTATAAATGTAAAATTTTTGAATGCCCCAATATTTAAGGAACTTACTCGTAAGCCAACTGGCACGAGCATCTTTTACTGAGAAAGTGTAATCCCTATTTTTGCCCGGGCAGAAGTGTGTGCAGTTGATTTGCCGGATGATCCGGGATGACCGACAGTGTTTTGGTCAGATAAGAAAATGGTTCTACTCCATTGATTTTACAGGTTCCCAACAGGGAGTATATCACAGCGGCCTGCTGAGCTGCTTCGTGGGAACCGGCAAACAGATAATTTTTTCTTCCCAGTGCTACAGGTCGGATGCTGTTTTCGATCAGGTTGTTGTCAATGTGAAAACGTCCGTCATCAATATATCGCATCAGCCTGGGCCATAAGGTAAGCGTGTATGCCATAGCAGATCCGATGGCGCTTTTTGGAAGGGTATAGATAATCTGCTCCTTCAGCCAGACTTCCAGTTCCTGGAGGATAGGTTTTGATTCTTGCTGACGGAGCTCTTTAATCGCATCGGCAGATAAAGAGGCTTCCTTTGCATGGCGTTCAATCTCATAGAGTGCCTGGAACATTTTCATCGCCTGAGCGGCAAGCATGGGATTATTTTCCTGGCCGTGTTCAAATTTCCTTCGGGCATGCGACATACAGGCCAGAAGGGTAATGTTTGTATGATTATTCAGGTTATTGTATGCCGTATAGCCATCAGTTTGAAGATAACCGGAGAAATTTTTCAAGAATTCGTCAGGACCTTCCCGTCCCCGGGTTTTCTGATAGTCGAACAACACCAGTTTGGAACCAGGGTCATAATACACCCAATGATATCCTTTGTGAGTAGCGCCCGGTTTATCCTTTGTCAGAACAGGAATGGGCGTTTCATCGGCCATCAGATAATCGCTGGAAAGTATTTTTATCTTCAGTGCCTCGTAGAGTGGCAGCAACAAATTGCAACTGGCATTGAACCATCCTCCGATGGTCGATTCTGCAATGTTCAAATCCTGGCGCTTGAAAATCTGTACCTGGCGATAGAACGGCTGATGATCAACAAATTTGCTTACCAATATATGCGACAGGATGCTTGCTCCTGCATTCCCTTTAGGGATTGGCAAGGTAGGAAGCGGAGCAATGATGATGTGGGTTTCTTCATCATTCTGTTCAACAATATACTTGGGGCGTTTAATGCAACGTACATATGCGCTGGGTGGTACAATTTCAAGAACTTCAGTAATAGCTTCACCGATTTTCTTAGCACCTGCCGGAATATCAACAGGCTCAATCACCTCTTCCCTGCGTGGCAGATGGGCTGGAAGTTCCAGTCGTAAGGGTTGTCTTTTCTCCTGTGGTTTGTTGCGCGTGTAGGTAATTTCCTCCTTCGGACTTTCCGCTGCTTCCAAAGTAGGGAGTTCAAACAGGGTGGGTTGGTCGGCGCCATTGCCAATAAATCGTTCGCTCTTTGCACCGAAAATCATGCGTTTTAACTCGGAAAGCTGGAATTTAAGATAGGCCAACTCGGATTTGAGTCCATCATATTCTGCCTTGGTAATGGTTACCATCTCTGTGCTTTCCATGAGTCAAATTTACCATGGAAAATCTTTGATAACTGTCAGTTTTAATGATACTTATCAACATGTTTTTGTTGTAAAAAACGATGTCTTTTTTTTGCATATTTCATTGAAATACCAGTAACCATCATGGCCAACTCTCCATAGTCGATCATCTGTGACAAGGTATGATTTTGAAGGTTGGGCAATTCAAAAGTGCCTCGTTCGAGCCGCTTATAAAACAAAACAAACCCGCCTGGTTCCCATCGCAGCAGTTTCATCCGGTTGCGTGGCTTATTGATGAAAATAAAAACATCGCCGCTCATCGGGCTTTGCCCAAGCCTGTCACTCACAAGTCCACAAAGCCCGTCAAAACTCTTGCGGATATCCGTTGGTTCCCGATACAGGTAATACCGGGCAGCACCAAGTGAAAACATTGCGCTATATGTGAATCAGTGATTTGATCAGGCCAGCAGGAGTCTGAAAAGGGAGCACCAGTTCCACCCCATGTGGATACCGGATGTGAATTCCATGGCTACCACCCCCGCTGAGTTGTATAAATCCCGATTGGCTTTTTGAGGCTTCACGATGCCTGGATATCCAGTACCGCAAAGTCGTGAGTTTATAATCATGAATACGGGCATACTCAACCTGGCTAAGCCCACTTGATTGCCAATCTTGAACAATGGCTGCCTTCTTGCTTTGTTTCTCCTGAAGTGTCATGTTTTTTTGGGACGCAAGTTGCATACATTCATTAAGGCGTGAAAGATGCTCGTGGCAGGAGGCTTAC
>Ga0247841_10008136_pt1 | contig 15245 bp, 16 predicted proteins | sample LaCruzMarch2015__2_FD_192410 | JGI IMG/M metagenome (GOLD analysis project Ga0247841, IMG submission 192410) | Freshwater microbial communities from meromictic Lake La Cruz, Castile-La Mancha, Spain - LaCruzMarch2015_18m | ecosystem: Environmental > Aquatic > Freshwater > Lake | place: Spain...
AAATATGATTACTGGATTAATAGCTTATTCCTTTTTTCCTAAGAAACCTTCAATTCAATGTGAAACTATTAAGGATAATCAGTTGGCTCTTTTTTATTAAAAAAAATTATATCGAACTCACGTTAATATATGATTTTAATGTTGAAGAAGGAGATTCGTTTCACATAGATATTATGTATAGTTTAAGTTATATGAAAGTTGATTCAATCAGATATTTGAATTGGGAAGGAAGTACAAGAAAACATTGGTTTTTTCACAAATCCAATAGCGACACATCATCATGGAATCGTACTAAATGGATAGAAGGCGTAGGTCAATTAGGACTTTTAGAACGTCCTTCTGAGATTGGAATATCGGGAGCAACTGTTAAGTTACTTTGTTTCTGGGAGAATGGGAATTTGGTCTATCATAATCCTGATTTTTCAAGTTGTTATATAAAAACATCTGTTCCTTTTATTTCTAATAATAAAGAGCTTATAAGCTTAACTCCTAACCCTGCTACAACTCAGCTTACGCTTTCGTTTTCCGAAAATACATCAAATGCTACTTACGCTATCTATGATTTGCAGGGTTGTATACAGCAATCAGGTAAAACAAGTAATACGCTGTTAGAAATAAATGTTGTAACCTTACCACGAGGAGTATTTGTTTTAAAGGTCGTGACAAATAAGCAAATAGTTATAAAGAAAATTATATTACAATAGTTGTATTGCTATTGCAAGTTTAATGTTTTAATAAAATCAACCTTTTATGATGAAAAACAAGATGTAAAATTGTTAATAATCAAAATTTAATATAATATAAAATATTTGTTTATTATCTTTGACAATACAAAAATTTATCAATAAATTAAATTTTATGAATATTCTTATTTATACCTAATTACATTAACTGATTTTTTTCATTGCCACGTCTATAAAGGGTTTGAAGAAAAAGGATTTGTTTTTTAGAATTATGAGTAAATAAATTGATTTTCACATAGTTAATTAACATTTTATCATCAATTTTAATGATGTTACCGTGATTAAGTTGTTGGAATTTACAGAGGTTCATTGCCTCTTATTTTTGATTTTCTTTGCCAGGAATATTTTAAATTAGATTTGTATTTTTGCTGTTAAATTTATCATGATGAGCGATATTATACTTGAAGTTAGAAATCTTGAAATATCTTTTTATAGCGAAGGTGTTGAAAACAAAGCTGTTGATAATATAAGCTTTAATTTATCAAAAGGGGAGGTGTTGGGAATTGTTGGCGAATCCGGGTCCGGCAAATCAGTTACTTCATTAGCTATAATGCAATTATTACAAATTCCGCCATGTAGAATTAAAAATGGAGAAATATTATTTTTTAATGACAAACCTATTAATTTACTCAAATTAAATTTTAATGAAATAAATGAATTTCGCGGAAGTAAAATTGCTATGATCTTTCAGGAACCAATGACATCGTTAAATCCTGTATTAACATCCGGATTTCAGGTTATGGAATCAATCATTATAAATCAGAAATTAAGCAAAAAGGAAGCATATAAAAAAACAATAGAATTATTTAAAGAGGTTGAATTACCTCTGCCAGAGGAAATTTTCAATAAATATCCTTATCAAATTTCAGGAGGGCAAAAACAAAGGGTAATGATTGCTATGGCAATTTCATGTAATCCTTCAATTCTTATTGCAGATGAGGCTACTACAGCATTAGATGTTATTGTCCAAAAAAATATTTTATTACTTCTAAAAAAACTTCAGAAAAAATATAACATGAGCGTAATTTTTATTACTCATGACCTTGGAATTGTTGCTGAAATTGCTGATAATATTTTAGTGATGCACAAAGGAAAAATTGTTGAGAAAGGAATTACAAAAGATATTTTGCAAAATCCGCAACATAATTATACGAAAGGGCTTCTATCATGTCGGCCATCTGTTAATTTTAGGCAAAAACGATTGACAACCATTTCAGATTCAATGAAATTAAATGATAAAGATCAATTTGCCTGTATTGAAAATGTTGTAAAACAAATTATAATTTCTGATGAAGAAAGAAGAATTCATCATGAGAAAATTTATAGTAAAGAACCAATTTTAACAATTAATAATCTTAAAGTTAATTTTACTACAAAAAAGAATATTTTTGGTAAACCTACAGAATATTTTACTGCTGTAAATAATTTGTCATTTAATGTTTACAAAGGAGAAACTCTTGGACTAGTCGGTGGCTCCGGTTGTGGAAAAACAACGCTTGGACGAGCAATTTTAAAATTAGTAAGTTCAAAAAGTGGAGAAATAGTTTTTAAAGGTAAAAATTTAAATAGTTTGAATAACAGTGAAATGCGAAAAATGCGAAAAAATATTCAGATTATATTTCAGGATCCATATTCTTCATTGAACCCAAGATTTACAGTCGGGCAAATAATAACTGAACCGATGATTGTACATAAATTATTTAAGACAAAAAAAGAAAGAGAAATAAGGGCTTTGGAATTATTAAAAAAAGTAAATCTTGAAGAACAGCATTATTATCGCTATCCCCATGAATTTTCAGGAGGACAAAGGCAGAGAATTGGCATTGCCAGAGCTTTAGCTTTAAATCCTGAGTTTATAATTTGTGATGAATCAGTTTCTGCTCTTGATGTTTCCATACAAGCCCAAATTTTAAATTTATTAAATGATTTAAAGCAGGAATTTAATTTGACTTATATTTTCATTTCTCACGATTTATCAGTCGTAAAATATATGTCTGACAGGATTATAGTTATGAATCATGGTGATATTGAAGAAATAAATGAAGCAGACCAAATTTATAATTTTCCACAATCAGAATATACAAAAACCTTAATTAATTCAATTCCTGCAATTAATAGTTAGAAAAAATCTTATAATTAATACTTTTTGAGTAATTAATTTGTAACATGCAGAGAATTATTGGCTTGATTATATTCAACTTTGTACAAAGTTAAGCCTCTTGATGCAGGTTGTCTCATTACTGTACCATCATATATACTGAACTTTGAATTACAACATTTGCATATTAGGCTTACACCGGACAATTCTACTTCTACCGGGCATCTGTCAGAAGGGAAATAACTGCAACAACGTTCAATTGCAACAAATTCATCTTGTGATGCACGATATATTACAATACCGCTAACACCACCTGTAACTGTTACTGAATTGCCAACTGCATTTAGATCAGAAAATCCCGGTTCATTCAAATAGATAGGAAAATCAACATAAACATACGGAACCAAATCTTCTTTATCTTTTTTACAGGAAAACAAAATAATAAAAATAAATATTATTGGAAGTAATGTTATCTTTGTAATTATATTTAAAGACTTCATATTTTAGTATTTTGATGCAAAATTAAAGAATTTAATGTATAAACAGATATTAATATTATTAATAATTTTTGCAATCCCATTAATTAGTATCGGTCAGGGGGAACAAAGATACTCTGTAGATAAACAAAAGCCCAAAAAGCATTATTTTCATATAAGTATAAAGCACTTATTTAAACCTGATTTACAAAAAAAAGCAGATAAGAAAAAAGAAAAAGAATTAAAAAAAGCAATTAAAGCACATAAAAAAACTGTTAAAAAATACCAGAAACAGGCAAATAGTAATAAACAGATTGGAACAGGTAAATCAGGATGGTTTAATATGAAAAAAAATAGAAGACATGCTAACAGATTTAATGATAATAAACTTAGAGATCCCTGGATAAAAAGAATTTTTAAAAGAAAAAATTAAATTTATATTAATTAAATTGCAATAATATATAAAAATTGAACTTATGAAAGAAAATTTGGATAAAATAATACCAATAATTATAGCCATCGTATTAGTATTTATAAATTATAAGAAAAAAAACAAAAAACCTGTTCAAATTACTAAACCACAACCTGCTGAATCATCTGCTACTGTTGAAAAAACTGGAGATTCTGATATATTTAACCCGTTTTTTAGAAATATTGAAAATCTTTTAAATTTTACTCAACCTGAAAATCATCCTGTTGAAGAAGTTGAAGAGCCACAAAAAATCACTGAAAAACAACCGGTTAAATTACCTGATGCGGAAATTGATACAAAAGCGGCTTCAATAAAACCTATTTCAACCGAACAAATAACCAATGTTAATCATTTTGAGTTTGATTTGAGAAGGGCAATTATTGATTCAGAGATAATTAATAGAAAATATTTTTCAATTTAATATTAATAAGAACAAATAATTTAGTAATTTTAAACTTGTTCAATAAATAGCCAATTGTTGCAAAGTGACTAGTATTAAAAAGAAATAATAATGAATAGAATATTCAATCCGGAAAATAAACATAAATTAGATAGCGAAGAAAGAAGAAAATTAATACCTCCGGAAAAAATATTAGATTTAATGAATATAAATTTTGGGGAAACTTTTCTTGATGTTGGTGCAGGAACCGGATATTTTGCTTTAATAGCAGCCAAGTATGTTGGGACAAATGGAAGAGTTATTGCAGCAGATGTATCACAGGAAATGCTTGATGAAATTAAACTACGTTCTTTAGAAACCAATCAGAACATTGAATTATTATTATGTAAAGCAGATAGTATTAATATTGGGGATTCTTTAGCAGATAAAATATTAATGGCTTTTGTGTTTCATGAAATAGATAAAAAAGCAGACTACCTGAAAGAAATGTATCGAGTTGCCAAAAATAATTGTGAATTAACAATTGTGGAATGGGAGAAAGTTGACTCACAAATTGGGCCACCAATAAATGACAGAATTAGTAGTCAGGATTTAATTCAAATTGCAGAATCTTCAGGTTTTTTTGTGATAAAGCATGAAAAAATTAATCCGTATCAATATCTCCTTATTTTTAATAAAAAGAATAATACTGTAGTTTAAAGATTATTTTGTCTTTGGATAACCTACAGTCTGAGCCAAAATTACTTTTTGATCTGACCTGAGTTTCATAACTTTTGAAAGAGCGTCTTTATCAACATAACCTCGAACCACAGTTGCCAAGCCTTCGGATGCACAATATAAATAAACATTTTGTGAAACAAATCCAACATCAATATTTGCCCATGAAATTTTGTCACTTTCATTATTCTGAAAAGAAATTTTTGCCAGATCAGCAACAAAAACTAAATTTACAGGCGCTGTTTCAACAAAATCCTGTTTACCCGCAGATTTTCTAAAATCACCTGAAACAATAGGAAGAAGTTCGTTATTTACCGGTTCATATAAATAAATTCCTTCTTCTAAAATAACATATATATCAATTTCCTGAGTATTCATTGCTGTAGGAGCCGTACGTTTTCCATCTTCACGATTTATTCCGTTTGCTGCCCATAAAAGGTTTGAAAGCTCTTGTATAGAAAGTTTTTTATCAGAATATTCTCTTGATGATTTTCTTTCTTTAAGAACCTGCATTAAAGGTTTTCCTTTTTCGAGCTGTGGAGAATTAAGTTTTATTTTGATAAATTCCTGAGCTGTTAAAACATTAATCATAAAAATAAGCAATATAGTACTGACAATAATTTTCATATAATTATTTTAATAATTTTATCTGTAAATATAACAAAATCCCTGAATTTTTATTTTTTTCCGGTCAAAGATTTAGGAATTCTGCCGTTTTTTATTGATTCTGAGCGTAATCTTCTTCCGGTAATTCTTTCAACCATATTACCAATTTCTATAACTTTGTCAATATTAACTCCTGTATCAATACCCATTTCATCCATCATCACAACCATGTCTTCTGTTGAAACCAGTCCTACTAAATTAGGATCTTTGTAATAATATGAGCCTGTTCCTGCAACAGGCACTCCGCTTACAAAATTTGCAGGTTGTCCTCCAATTCCACCCATAGTTGATTCAAAGTTAGTCATTCCAGCCTGAAGTGCTGCAAGAACGTTTGCCATACCCCATCCTCTTGTGGTGTGAAAATGGACAATATGCTTTTTAGGATGAGGAATTTCATCAAGTAGCATAGAATAATATTTATAAACCCTATCAGGTGAAGCTGAGCCATCATGGTCAGCATGTTCAACGTCATCGGCACCTATATCGAACCATCTTTTTGTAAATTCTATTGCCTTTTTCATTTCGGTAGGACCTTCAATCGGGCAACCCCAGATAGTACTAACTGTTCCATTTACTTTAATTCCTGCATCATGAGCTTTTTTAATACAATCTTCACTCATTTTCCAATAATCTGCCAACGAAAGTCCTGAATTTTTAACATGATGAGATTCACTAGTCGAAACCATAAGCAAAATCCTATCTGGACCAAATCCGTTTTTTCTGGCTTCAATAGCTCTTTCAACAGCTTTTTCTCTGATTGTAATTGCTGTAATTGTAACATCATTAATTAAATGTGCAATTTTTTTACTTGTCCTGACTTTTTTCATTAGTTCATCAGCATCCTTAAACTGAGGCATACCAACAGGATTTCCAAAATTTGTTGTTTCAATGTGCTTAAACCCGGCTAAAATTAATTGTTCTGCTAGCCATATTTTTGCTTCAGTAGGAATAAATTTTTCTTCATGCTGAAAGCCATCTCTAACGGTAATATCACCAATAGTAACTTTTTTTGGATAATTCATAATTGATAATTTTATATTTATTTGACTTCTATATAATTATAAGTTCATTTCAGGTATTTCTCCTTCTACTATTAATTTACCTTCTGTAGCATTTTTTATTTGTTCTACCGAAACGCCCGGAGCTCTTTCAATAAGTTTAAACCCATTTTCTGTTACATCAATAACCGCTAAATCTGTAACAATCCTTTTAACACAAGAAACTCCGGTTAATGGTAGAGTACATTCTTTTAATAATTTTGATTTGCAATCTTTATCAGTATGTTGCATTGCAACGATTATATATTTAGCTGATGCAACCAGATCCATTGCGCCACCCATACCTTTAACTAATTTACCTGGTACTTTCCAGCTTGCAATATCACCTTTTTCAGATACTTCAAAAGCACCAAGAACGGTTAAATCAATATGACCACCTCTTATCATTCCGAAACTAGTAGCTGAATCAAAAAATGAAGCCCCTGTAATAGCAGTAACTGTTTGTTTTCCAGCATTTATTAGGTCGGGATCAACATTTTCTTTTGTAGGGAATGGTCCAATTCCAAGTAAACCATTTTCAGAATGAAGAATTACTTCAATCCCTTTTGGAATATAATTAGCTACCAAAGTAGGGATACCTATGCCAAGGTTAACATAATATCCATCTTTAAGTTCCTTAGCAATTCGTTTTGCTATACCATTTTTATCCAATGCCATGATTTTACAATAACTATATGTATATATTATTTTTAATTTTCTCTTGTTGTTACAAATTCTATCCTTTTCTGATAGTTTGTTCCCTGAAAAATTCTTTGTACGAATATTCCCGGTGTATGTATAAAATTTGGATCGAGTTCTCCTGCAGGAACAAGTTCTTCTACTTCAGCAATAGTAATTTTACCTGCCGCTGCCATCATATTATTGAAGTTATTAGCAGTATTTCTGTATATAAGATTTCCATTTGTGTCACCCTTCCAAGCTTTTACTATTGAAAAATCTGCTATAAGTGCTTTTTCCAATAAATACATTTTTCCGTTAAATTCTCTACTTTCTTTACCCCTTGCAACTTCTGTTCCATAACCTGCAGGAACGTAAAATGCGGGAATACCAGCACCGCCGGCTCTTGTTCTTTCAGCTAAAGTTCCTTGTGGTATTAATTCTACTTCAAGTTCTCCTGAAAGTAATTGTCTTTCAAATTCTTTATTTTCTCCAACGTAAGAAGCAATCATTTTTTTTACCTGATGTTTTCTTAGTAATAAGCCCAAGCCCCAGTCATCAACTCCGGCATTATTTGAAATACAGGTTAATCCTTTGATTCCTGACTCATATATGGCCATTATAGAATTTTCCGGAATTCCACATAAACCAAAGCCACCAAGCATCAGTACCATATTATTTTCTATTCCTTTTATAGCTTCTAAAGCATTTTTAACAACTTTTTGCATATTAGTATGTTAATTTTATTTTACGATATATTTATTACAAAAAAAGCATTTTTTTCTGAAATAACAAAAGGGATATTCTTTTTTATTGTTGGTATATTATTAAAAAAATAGCTCTGTAATATTTTATATACAGAGCTATTTTTTTTAAGGTGATTGTAAATTAATTTACAAACTGTTTTGCATAATATTTTGCTGTAAGTTTTTCTCCTGTAGCTTTTTCAATCATATCGTTCCAATAATATTTTGAACCGGGAGCAAATACTTTTTCAATTAAGAATTTACCAATTTCTTTATTATTAGTAAAACTCTGATTTTTATAATCATTGGATTTTATTACTTTGTCAATAATTGTATAGTATAATTGTGAAGCAAGTAATTCACCTAGTAAATAATTATGATAATAACATGGAGAAGTTGCTAAATGAATTTTTGAAGCCCAGTCAGGGGCATTTCTATCGGTTGGGCGTTTTAACATTTGATATTTTTCAACTAAATCCCACCAGAGTTTATTTAAATCCTGATCCGGATTTTCATACATACTTTTTTCAAAACGGTACATTACCTGTGCCCAACGACTAAATGTCAGCTGTTCTAACTTTAAAGTATTAAAGCAATCATCAGCAATTTTGTTTTTTTCATTATCGCTAATTCCTACATTATCTTTTATCCATTGAGGATTTGATGAAAATCTGCCAAAAACCATAGCAATAGCTTCTGTAGTAAAAGTATGTGCAGGTTCTCTTAAAGTATAAGGTAAACTTTTGTCTATATATTTATCATATGCTGCATGTCCAAATTCATGTAATACGGTATTCATCCATTTTGAATTAGGTTTTACATTACATAAAACTCTTACGTCACCTTCGTTGTCAATATCTATACAGAAAGCGTGTTGATTTTTGCCGGATTTTTCATACATATCGCTTTTTGCAAGTAAATCATCAATTGATATTCCTATACCATCATAATACTTTTTCATAATGTCAACAACATTTTTATCTTTATAATAAATATCTAAGTCTACATTATAAATTTTAGGAGCTTCCTGAAAGAATCTGTTTTGGTAATGCCATGGCATAAGTTCGTCTTTTTTTACATTGTAACGTTTTACAAAATAATTATCCATCTCCTCTTTACATTTTGCAAATGCATCTCTGGTAAGGTTATCAAGTTCATCAAATAAACTTGCAATTTCTTCAGGTTTTTGATCACTAAGAATTAGACTCATTTCATGGAAATTTTTAAATCCAAGCTCTTTAGCTACTTCATTTCTTAGTTTGACTAATTTTATTACATCCTGCGAAACTAATTCTCCGGATTTTTTAGTTGCAAGCCAAGCTGCTTTTAATTCGTTATTGTTTGTTGATTTTGATAAGATATCTTCAATATCATTATCAGTAATTTGTTTGCCATTTACTTCTGCTCTGAAAGTGTTAAAATCTTTTGCAATTTTTGATTGTAAATCAATCATTTTTTTTGTTTTGGCAGTATCTATTTGCTGGGATAAAAAAGCATTGTACAATTTTATCAATTCGCGGTTTAAAATAGAATCTTTTATTTCACCTGATTCTTTAATCTTTTTTAATAATTGAAAATCATTTTTATCTGCATAAATTTTACTAAGTTTAAATTCTAAATCCGCAGATTTTTTATAATCTTCTTCTTTACCTGAAATTGCTGCGTCGAAATACGCAATACACATTTCTTTTATAAGAGGTTTAACTTTAGCCTCATACTTTGTTACAAAGTCACTAAATTCTTTATTCATATCACTTTTTTGTTGTCCTTGATTTCCACAACCGTTAATTAACATTAGTGAAAACCCGGAAATAATTAACATTAATATTTTTTTCATTTTATAAAGTTTAATTTAAATATGAGACAAAATTGATAAAAAAATTTCTATTTTAAAAGATTAATTATTTTCTTTTATTATTTTAAATATTTCAATGAAACTAAATAGCTTAATTATAAAGGCTAATGCAGTACTAAGAATTAACATTATAAAAAATCCATAAACCCAATTCTGAAAATAATTTTTGGTAAATATTCCTATTATTATTACTCCGGTTAGAAATAATAACATTTTTATTATTAATTTATAATTTATTTTAAATTTAAATAATCGTTGTGTAATAATAACCATAGCAATTGCTATAAATGAAAGTGTTACAAGGTTTGCAATTGCAGAACCAAGCCCACCATAAATGGGAATTAAAATAAAATTTAATATTATATTTATAGACATTCCTAAAAAAGCACTCAAATTCAATTGGTTCATGTTTCCGTTTGCAGTCAGCAATGTACTGAAAATATAAACTGTTGCATTTGAAATAAAACTTAGAATTAAAATACGGAATATTTCTGATGAAGCTACAATATGTTTATGATACATCAGATTCATAATTTCATAAGAATATATAAATGATGCAATAGCAATAATTATTGCAGGAACAATTAACAAAATATATGAAAACTTAATAAGCTGTTCAACAGATTGTTTTTGTTTAAGCATTTTAGCAAATATAGGTAAAAGTAAGCCTGTAAATAACATACAAAACATAGAAACAGCATCAAGATTTCGGAATGCCTGAGCATATATTCCCGCTTGTTCTTTCCCATCTGGCAATAACCTCTCAATCATAACAGAATCCGTACGATAATAAAAACTCATTAAAAAGATAAGCAAAGCGTAAGGAAAGCTTTTTTTCATTACCACAAGTAAAAAAGTCCAATCAAACCGAATTTTAACAAATTCAGTTTTGGAAATCACAATCAAAAATGTGACAAGACATGTAAGTGAGTATGCTACAGTTTGTGCATATACAAACCACTCAATCTGAAATGGTATGCTTGTAATATGTCCCCATATTAGAATACAGCATATTCCAATCATTAAAGTTCTGTCAAGTACAGATAAAAAGCTGTCGGTTTTAAATAAATGTAATCCGGATAAATTTGATCTTAAATATAAAGTGAAAGAAATAATAAATTGATTTAGAACTAAAAATATTAGCATTTTTAATTGGTTAGCTTCATAACCAATTATCAATGCAATACTAAAGCAAACAAAAGCATAAAGGATTGCAAGTAAAAACTTTAAAATAATAATATTAGAAAGGTACTTGCTTAGTAGCTGGTTATTTTGGGCAATATTTCTATTGTTATAATTAGTAAGTCCAAAATCCAGAACGATATTTAAAAGAATAGAAAAGCTAAAAAGGGATGCATAAAAACCATATTTTTCTGCACCGACAATATTTTGAACATATCTCTCAATACCATAAATCCAGAAGGGTTTAATTAGTAAATTAAGAAATATTAATAATATCAGATTTGTTATAAATTTTTTTTTCAAATCCTTTTTAAAATTTCAAATTAAATAAGTTTACAAATGTAATAAAGTAAAAATTAAATTTTATTATTTATTTTTATAGTGATTTGTTAAACTTAGAATCACCTCAAACATAAGTATAATTAATAAATACAACTTTTTAAAAGATATTTTAGCAAATATATACTAAAGTAAAATTACAAATTTGATTACTAAATTAACTAAAAATGGTAGTTGTAATTAGTTTGTCTAATCTTTAATACAGCGAATAGAAAGCCCTAATTTCTTATGTTCGTAGCAACGATGTACTCCTGGGCTAGTACAGTCAAGTCCTCTGTGCCATGCTCTTGTCTCTTCATTGCTTGTAGATGTCCACCAACTACCGTAATCGCCAATACCGTTAAAGATTGTTTGACCATCTCCATAACGACCTCCGGGAAGGGCGGAAAAACCACTTTCATTTGTTGATTCTGAATTAGGACTACTCCAGTGTGTTGTACCTGCTTCTTTTAGTTTGCCACCAGCAATATTACTGCCGCCAAGAAATGTTTCGAGTGTTGTCCATTCTTCATTAGTCGGTACATGCCAGCCTTTGGGAGCTATATTCCTTTTGTCATTTACTACATTCCAGTTGTACAATCTGCCATAAGTGGAGACATTTTTTGCATCATTATTGTAATTGCAATATGCTCCTGAGTTTGTGTTGAACCATTGCATTTCATCAGTTATATTAGGTATTTCATCTCCGTTACGATATTTGGTCACTTTCAGATTTTCTACCATCCAAACTTGTTTCCCGATAGTTATTGTGTGGTATACATTACCATCAATATCAGTTACAGTATTTTTTTGTTTACAGCCGAATGCAGTTAATAATAATCCCATTATCATAAATGGATAAAACCAAATTTTAATATTTTTCCCCATTATAAAATTATTTTATAAAGTTATATAAATGTGCATTTAATAAATGCTAATAATTACAAATATATAATGTTTATGTTCTTCTTATGCATCAAAATTAGTTTTTTTTTAAATATTTCGATAAGTTATTAACATAGCTTGCTGTTTTTGTGAGAGAATAATAATATCTTAACTGTTAGTGATTGATTGCATACTATAATATTGGGGTTTTTATAATTGATATATTAGATTAATATTCAATTATTTATATAAAATATATTTTTAATATTGATTATTTTTCTATTTTATTTAATTTTATAAAATTTCGTGTAAGTTTGTGTTTAATTTAAAAAAATAATATAAGTATTGAATACCGAACTTTTTATAGCAAAGAGGATAATATTTAATAAAGACAACAGCAATAAGATTTCTAATCCTGTTATTAGAATTGCTGTTATTGGTATTGCTTTGGGAATAAGCGTAATGATAATTTCTATTGCAATTGCCTCGGGGTATAAATCAGCAATCAGAGATAAAATTATTGCTTTTGGTTCACATATTCAAATAACTAATTATGATACAAATAATTCTTTTGAGACTAAACCAATCTCTAAAGTTCAGGATTTTAATTCCCAATTAAAAAATACTAAGGGGGTAAAACATATTCAGGTTTTTGCAAATAAAGCAGGTTTAATTAAGACAAAAAATGAAATACAAGGAGTAATTGTTAAGGGAATAGGAAGTGACTATGACTGGACTTATTTTAGTAAAAATATTGTATCAGGAAAATGTTTAAAAATTCAGGATTCAGCATTATCAGATAAAATTTTAATTTCACAATATATTGCTTCATTGTTAAAGCTTAAGGTAGGCAATGATATAGCCATGTATTTTATTCAGAATCCATTAAGGATGAGAAAATTCAAAATAGAAGGGATTTATAAAACAAATGTTGAGGATTTTGATAAACTTTTTGTTTTTGCAGATATATCTCATATTCAAAAACTTAATGATTGGACAGAGAATCAAGTGAGCGGGTTTGAAATATTGATTAATGATTTTGATGATTTAGATTTTGTTGGTTATAAAGTAAAAGAAATTGTTGGAATTAATTATTCAAAAAATGCAACGATATTAGATGTGAAAACGATTAAAGAAAAATATCCAAATTTATTTAATTGGATGACACTTTTTGATACAAATGTTTGGGTAATATTAATATTAACGCTTATTGTTGCAGGATTTAATATGATATCAGGATTATTGATCCTTATACTTGAGCGGACTAATATGATAGGTATTCTTAAAGCTCTTGGGTCGGAAAATAAAAGTATTAGAAAAATATTTTTATACAATGGAGTATTTTTAATTTCTAAAGGGCTTTTCTGGGGAAATGTAATTGGAATTTTACTTTGTTTGATTCAATACTATTTTGGTATTATTAAACTTGATGAAGCAGCATATTTTATGTCTGTAGTTCCAATTAAACTTAAGCTAATACACTTATTATTATTAAATATAGGCACATTGATAGCAACTGTTTCAATGCTTATTATACCATCTTATTTTATAACTAAGATAAATACAGTTAAAGCAATTGAGTTTAATTGATTTTAATATTCTGAGCTTTGTCCAAATATAGTTTAATAATATTGTCTGTTTTTTTTAATTTCTGTATTATCTCTCATGCCCAAAATACGGAAAATAAACATATTAGCAATAGACTAATTATTGATAATAACTTTTATTTAGGAAAAATATTGAAAAATTATCCCATTTTTCCTAAAAATAATTTTTCTACTTTTTATGAATTAAATATTGCTAAACAAACTGATGGAAGCAAAGAATGGCATAAATATTATAATTATTCGGTAGTAGGCTGTGCTATCATTTTTGGTGATTTGGGAAACAATAAAGTACTAGGGCAAAATATTTCAATTGTTCCGAACATTGTATTCATAAACAAAAAACTTTCAAATTGGCATTGTGAAACTAAGATTGGAATTGGAGTTGCATATTTTAACAAAAAATATAACAGGATTTCGAATTCTGAAAATTTATTAATAGGCTCTTCTTTTACAAATATTACAAATTTATCTTGTGGAATTTTGTATGATATTTCGGATCATTTATCAATTAAAGCAGCAGCTTCTGTATTTCATTTTTCCGATGGGCATTACCAATTGCCTAATGTTGGATTAAATATATTTTTATTTAATTTTAATGTGAAATATTTTCCATTTTCAAAACCTCAAATTATAAGTAGTATATCTAAAGTGAATTATAAAAATAAAATTCATTTTAATTTAAGAACCGGTTTTGGAATTCATGAATTTGGATTTGCAACAAAACCTATTGGCGGGGCAAAATATCCTGTTTATCTTTCAACAATATATTTATCAAAAAGGTTTAATTACAAGAACAATGTACATTTAGGCTTATTTGTAAATTATTACACCGGGTTTAACGATTATATTATAAGCAAGGAATTGTTCGATGGTAAAAATTCACATTTAAAATCAATGGTTGTTAGTGTTTTTTTAGGTCATGAATTTGTTATAGGGAGATTTGGAATAGTTGCTCAATGTGGTTTTAACATTTATAATCCTTTTGTAAAACAATATTATAAATTAGTAAACAATGATGGTTTTAATGCAAAATTAAAAATTTATAACAGCAATAAACTTGGATTTCAATATTATATTTTTAAGAACACAGATATTACACGGAATAATCTTTATTTAGGAGTTTATATTAAGTCAAATTCAGGACAGGCAGATGTTATTGAATGCTCTTTAGGTTATTCCTTTTAATGAATTTAGGATTTTTAAAAAAGATTTTGTGTTTACAAATTAATCATTACCTTTTCAATAGTGTTCCAGAGTTTATCAGCAGATTTATTCCAAGAAAAATTATTTCTTCTTATTTGTCCTTTTATGATTAAATCATTTCTTAAAGATTCGTCGTTATAAATTTTAAGCATTGCTTCAGTA
>Ga0247841_10008139_pt1 | contig 15243 bp, 9 predicted proteins | sample LaCruzMarch2015__2_FD_192410 | JGI IMG/M metagenome (GOLD analysis project Ga0247841, IMG submission 192410) | Freshwater microbial communities from meromictic Lake La Cruz, Castile-La Mancha, Spain - LaCruzMarch2015_18m | ecosystem: Environmental > Aquatic > Freshwater > Lake | place: Spain...
GGAGGTAGGCAATGGCAGCAACAGCGCTTTTTCCTCTTCAAGAAAAGCGCTTTCCCTGCTTCCCGGCTTCTTTTGAAAAGGTTTCTGGTTAAATTCTTCCAGTTTCAGCCGGGTGGCACGGTTGAGCTCCCGAATGGAAAAGAACTGCTGATGTCTTAGTGATGCAATGATCCAGGTGGAGATGGTGCCGACGGCGCCTTCTGCATTGGGTTTGTCTTTGGGATGTTTCACCCGGGCTGGAATGATGGCGGTCCCGTAATGCTCTGCCATCTCATGATAGGTTTTGTTAATCTTGGGATCCGGGCGAGAGGCTTTATCCACACCGGTTTTCAAATTGTCCGGTACCAGGATTCTGGTGGCTCCGCCAAAGTAGTTGAAGGCATTCACATGAGCGTTAATCCAGCTTTCCATGTTCATGGACAGGAAGGCTTCCACATAGGCATACTGGCTGCAGGACAAAGTGGCCACAAAGATGTATGCCGGGATGGGCTCGCCCGGGATATTGTTGGTGATGGAGGCTGTCTGGCCAGCCCAATCCACCTCCAGCATCTCACCGGGTTTGCGCTTGATACGCATGGTGGCTTTGGTGGTGTTGGCATACTTTCGGTAATACCGACAGAACTGGCTGTACATGAGAGGAATTTCGTCACTCAGTCGGCACTGTTATCAGTACTCGTTCCACAACAGACTTAAGGTAACACCACTTTTGGCCATTTCTTTGTGGATGTACTCACAGTCCGGCAACTGTCGATTGGACTGGCTGCTTTTTTCAGGAAAAAGCAACTCCTGAAGATCAGCATCTGTCATGTCCTTTTCGAAAGGCCATGAAACACCTTGTCTTTCTGCGCGTTCAAGCACGGCCCTGATTGTGTTTCGTGAGCACTGGCAACCAGAAGCAATACCACGCTGACTCACACCTTGGCTCTGGAGCCGAAGGATTTCCCGATACTTGGTCATTTGAACGACCTCCTAATGAAGATTTACACTCATTTGCAGTGTATTCCCTCATTATATGGGAGTGGCTCTCAACATGACCAAGGTGGTTCTATTTGAGTACACTGGTGGCTCTATCTCGAAATATTATTCAAAAAAATCTAAAAATCTAAAATCTATATCTTATGGTGACCGGCACCGATTACTCCGGGTTAACTACTTTTCAGAGAAACATTTGCTTTCCATTTATCGGGTCTTTTGAGCACATAGCCGTCTACCTTCTTGACTTCATCAGGAAACAAGCTATGCCTCAGTTTTGCTTCACCTATTGTGAAAAAAGCGCTTGCTGTCTCTTTCAGTCGAAGGGAGTTTCTGGCTGGTGGAAAAGCTATGATAATTTTCTTAAGTGGGTAAACTTCGCGAACGGCTCTGATGGGGGGAACAAGGTCACTATCTCCGGAGATTATCAGTGCTGCATCAAAGTGGTTTTTATAAGCATCCATAAGTAATTCTGTAGCAATGCAAACGTCCGTCATTTTTTCTTCGTGGGTATTCCATGTCCCACCACACTTATTACAGGTTACTGTCTTGCTAAGATAGTGCCCAAAGAAGATATTCACTCCATCAAGTGTACCCAGCGCTTCCAAATAAATTGCTTGCCTCCTGCGTTTCTCGTCCATTTTCTCGTGCAACCACTGTGATGTAGTTGCATCACCTTCAGAAATACGGGCGGTGAAGTATTTCACCATTTCAAGCGACTGGTATGGTTTCAACAGATTTTCAGTCAGCAGTTTCAGGTTGAGCCAATAGTATTTTTTCCAGCCTTTCTCTCTTAGACCATAATAAAGGTTGAAACCATCAATGTAACAAATAAGTCTTTCAATCGGCATTTATGCACTCCTAAAAATCTTGTTTACAAACCTGTCAATAAGTGTTAACATCATTTGGATGACCTCTCCGGAGATAGCATCTCCGGACCGACGCCTCCTTTTGGGAGGCGTTTCTTTTTAGATCGACCGCAGTTTGCAACTTATCTTACCCCCTTTCACCAATAACTCCTCCGTGTTCTTCCTGTTCGATTCATTCAGCCACCGGACCTCGATTATCCAAGGTTCCAGGGGTACGCTAAACAATAATGTATTTATTATCTGCTTTTCAATATTTGCATTACCTTCTGTTCCTGCATAAGCGCTATAAACCGCGCTAACCCACATAACTTAATAACTTAGTGCCAGGCACACCTATAACTTCCATAGATGGGTACGGACTGCCCCAGGAAATGGACCTGGTTCTAATCCGTCCCGATCTCCAGGAACTTGATCTGATATCGCTTTTCGATGTCCAGACAGATGTCTCTGAGTACCTCATCAACGGTCTCGTCAAAGACGACTCGCCGGTATTTTGCCAGAAATATCAGATGGTAAATCAATACGGTGATATTATGGCTCTTGTGAATATATTCGCTGGTACTCACAAACCAATTCTACGCCGCAAGTGGCGGGGAATACAACTCGGAGAGATTAAATATGATGGAGAATGTTGGTTAGCCTTGATTAATGATTATTTGGAAGCAGATGAAGTTACTTATAGAAGAGCAATGAGCTTATCTAAAATCGTTCATCCTTTTTTGCGAGTTTATGTGGTTTTCGATTCTAAAAAGGTTGTACAGATTGCTTAAAAACATAACCAGCAAATCCAGCGGACGGCTTTCAGCCGCCGCTGATCTTGCACGTTAGGCTTCTGGTGAAAGGGTTTTCATGGAAACCAATATATGGTCAACGAAATTATTTCGCCGACCTTCACCGGTCATTTTGTTTAGTAAAACGAGAGTAAGGAATATCTAAATATTTCCCGGATATTCCTGGGCGATTAAAGAAGGAATGAAAGATAAAAAAAGGTCATTGGTGGAAAGGTCTATGATACGGAAACGGCTGGGTTATTTTGGTGAAATCCCAAGGTGTGTTATACTGGCAGGAAACCAGAACTCCGTATCTTATGCGGATCAGTTTAATTACTGTTGGGCAGAACAATTAAAACTGAAAGGAATGTGAGTTATGGCAGCAATGTATTCGTCAGCTATGACCATGGCAAGAATAGGAGGAAGGACTTGTACGGCAGCGATGCAGAGCAGCGACTTGCGGAAAAGCTAGATTACGAGTTCTGGCTCCTAGAATTCATGTGTGAGACACAGGATCTATGCCAAGGCGGTGTGGACATTTCGACCATCAAGCTTACAAGCGGAGAGGACAAAGCTGCAAGCTGCATAGGCTATGGAGGAATCTTTAGGGGCAGGCTTTGGACAGCGCATCTTCGACGCCATCGCCCCGTTGACGTTCGTTGCCTTGTATAAAGTTCTAGACATGGTTTACGAGTGGATCTTAGAAGAAAACAAGGGAGCCGGTGTCATAGTCATAAGCCAAGTGCCGTGGCAGTTTGAGAAAAAGGTTCAAGTGCTCAGCTCTGCATCAATACAGTATCCTCCTCTGTTCGTTGCAAAGCCGTATTTGCACGAATATTCCTACCGGCTTTACACCCTACTGCTACCTTATCGCAACGAAATCGTTCACAAACATAATGTAAGTGTAAAAGGAGATACCATTATTGTTACCAGCTCTCGAACCGGAACCACCTTATGCCTAAATGGCGAAAAACAGGCTCAGCTTGTACGGTTTGTGGTCTCCACCGCCCAGTGTCTGACCACCCGGCGTGCACATGACGACTTCCTGGAGATCCTTCTGCGCTACCATCTAGATCAGCTTGCATTCATCCACAGGTTACCTGTTTTTAATCAGAGGCTGCCTTTGCTAGTAAACGTTGAACTGACGGTTCCAGAAGAGGGCGGCTGCTTCCGCGTTGCTTTGAACTTCGTAAGAGAGCGAGTGGCCCGAATACACCCTCATTCGACCGTTCTTTTCAATTTGAAGGTTATTGGCATAAGGGGTGATAGTGTCGTAGCCGTCTGGGACCTCCCTGTGACTAACGTCCCTTCCTCTGACATTTTTGAACTGAACCTTGAATCGTATCCGGAATACAGAAGCCAATGACGCCGCCGAACCAAGGGCTCCAGCGGATTTGCGCTCCATGCCTCGCGTTCCGCAAACACGCTAAGCCCGGGGCCGTTAGCCTATGTAAAGGAGGAGGTGATAGTATACATTCAGCAACAGAACAAACAGAACAGATGAGCAAAATCATTCATGAACAGCCTGATGATAGCTCCTACGATGAAGTTCTTCGTGAATTAGCCTTTGCTCGAATGGTTGAGCGCGGCATAGAGGACTCCGATGCGAAGAGGACGATCAGCAATGCCGAGATGAAACATAGGATTAAACATGGGAAATTCCCCCGATTCCATAACTTAATAACTTGGTGCCAGGCACCTATAACACCACCGTTTTCATCCGGAGGAGGGGGTGGGGTGATGATCACACCTTTCTTTGCCAGCTCAGATAAAGCAATCGAGGGCTTCAAGAGATAACCGCTCAAGGTCGGAGGGTTTTTCTCCCCTTGGTCCCCCAAGGAAAGAATCAAATAATTTAGTGCCAGCGCCAATACCCACCCAAGCGCAGATAACTTAATATATTGATTTTACCAATATTGTAAATATTGTTATTTATTCTTACTCCACCATCGCTTTCAAGAGGGCGTCTCCAGCGTCGGAATAGAATTGAATACTGATCTTGGTGGCCATGTCGTCGGAAAGGTCGTTGAGTTGTTTCCGGCAGGTGACCGGGAGGAGAAGAGTGGTGGCGCCTTTTTCGACGGCGATTTCGGTGATGGTTACCGCATTGTGTATTGGTTCAATGGAACCACCCAGGTTGATTTCACCGACGATGATTAAACCACCTTTGATGCTTTTTTTGAGAAGTGAAGTGCAGAGAGCGATTAGTGAGGCCACTCCCAGTTTGGCACCGGATTTTGAGGTATCAAAAGCCCGCAGTTGAACGGTGAATTCGTGTTGTCTCGGGTCTTTATCTCCCACCAATTGTATAGCATGAGCATAAAGGTTTTGCTCGGCATAGCCCATGCTTTCTTTGAACGCGGGTGGTACCGGTTTATTGAGGATCTTCACCCCGGTTCCCGGACCATGATTGATTTCAATCCGGTACAATCCAGGATGCTCATCCTGGTTCCCGGGGCTGATCGTCCATACCTGGCCGGGCTCAAGGGGATCGCTCCCGATACTGTTTTCACTCTGCAATTCGGGGGTGGATACAAATTTTTCCACACCGTCTTTCCCCATGACGTAACTGAAATGAGTGTTACGGAATTCTGCCACGCCAATGCGCTTTTGCTGTTCCTTCACCCGTCGCCGTGATTCCAGAGCGATTCGTACCGCCCATTCGAGATCTTCTTCCGGGATCTCTATGTCCGCGCTCGGATAGAGCAGTTTCAGCAGGCCACTGATGGTCTTATTGACGGCATTGGTATCACGACCGCTGAGAGCACCACCGAAATAAACCCGATTTTGAAGGACTGAAACCCGAGTTTGGTTGCGGAGCTGAGTCCAACATTCGGCCAGAAAATCACTGACCAGGCCGAAATGATTGGTCAGTAATTCTTTACTGATTTTTGGGATATCCCAACCCGGCAGGTAACCATGGATACGATCCATAAAAGCGGTGTCATTGCGCATCTCGGGAGGTAATGGTCCAAAGAGGTGCCCAATCCGTTGCTGATGCTCGACGTCAACTTCAAAATTCCCCACTAAAACCAGACTCCCATCGGCACGAATGTTTTCTTTCCCGCGGCTGAATTCCCCGGATTCCATATACCCCTTCATAATGTTCACGCCATCTTTTTGATCGAAGGCAATGCCGGAAATTTCATCAAAGCAGACCACGTCATAGAGGCAAACCAATCCCCGCTGCCCGGTTGAGTTGTTCACAAACATCTGGGCAACGGTGGCCTTCCCGCCGGATATGAGATGGGCGTAGGGAGAGACCTGTTGATAAAGATGACTTTTCCCTGTTCCTCGAGGTCCCAATTCCACCAGATTGTAATTTCGCTCTACAAAGGGTACCATTCGTAACAATAAAGCATTTTTCATTCGTTCGGATAATGTGATAGGTTCAATCCCGATACTCCGTAAAAGAAATATTTTCCATTCCTCGGTGGTAAAATGACGACGGGCTTCGGTTAGGATGTCCAAAACATCTCTCTTGGAAAGCTGTATGGCACGCAGGTTTTCAATCCCAAAAGGGCGTCCATTTTTTTCCTGGGCAATGGCGGCATCGTAACCCAGGGTGATTTCGGCATAAAAACCACCGGTGAGCATCCGCTCATGTTGGTTGACCAATTCCGGGCTGATTCGAACATCATGGAGCCTTAAACTGGGGAGGGTCGCCAGATAGGAGTCGGTTTTTGCGTCTAATCGAGTAGTAATGAGGTCGATTATCTTAACCTCTCCCTGTTCCCTTGCCCTTGCCTTAAAGAGCTCTTCCTCACCGGCTTTGACAGTACGTGATTTCAACTGTCGTTGAACAATTTCCAGGCCTTCTTCGATTTCTTCCTGATTAATACTGGCACAGTATCGTCCCAACAGGAATTCAACCACATAGGTTGGCACCGGAAATTGCCGGCTAAAAGTTCGAACCAGATCTTTCCGAACCAGATACCCATCAAGAGATGAGGCTGCTAATTCATCAATATGGTCAAGCTCAATCATGAAACCCCTCCGCCAATTATGGTTTGAATCTGGGTGATCAAGTCATTATGTGGTCCGAGGACCACTATGATTGCTGGGTGTCCCTCCATCTCGTCATTTTCTACTACAACCGACGCACTACTATTTTCATTAAACGGTTTGACACTCGAAACAATACTTGACGATGCATCACCGGGATGAGTGCGGATATCGAGAGAGAGCTCTGTGAATTTTCCGGTTACGGCCACAGTACATCGCAACCCCTTCCATTCTATTTTTGTTATTTCCATTTGAGGTCGGGTCTGGCTTTCCTCGCCTCGAGTAATAATCAATTCGAGAGTTAGGCATTCCTGCAGGCTGATGCCACCGTGAGCGTATTCTTCTCCCGATCGATAACAGCTGATTCCATCGGCGAGTGCAAAATACTTTATAGGATTCCAATACCAGGGATAAAGTCGCTCGGAGCTATTAGCATTCGGTTTCAAAACTGCGCACCGTCCCCACTTATTCTCAGTCAGAGAAGGTGGTAAATCTATTTTAGGAAGACCCCCCGGCATGAGAAGCCATCCATGGTCAGTAACTACCCGCAATTGTTTCCATCCGGAATTCAATAATCTTTCAATCCGTTCTTCTATTTCGATAAGGAAGCTATCGAGAGTTTTGGCGAGTTTCCACCCCTGTTCATGACCTTGCTGGTCAATATTGCTCAATTCACACCAGGCATTGCCCTTACCATCACCGGTTTCTGATTTTTCTAAATATTGCCATCCAGCTTCGATAAGCAATTTTTTAAAGTGATGTCCACCTCTGAGGGATTGGTCGGTTTCAGCCACGGAGGGTTCGAAATCTATATTCACTTCATTCCCGTTGATTCGCTCTCGAACCGGAGAAACCGCTGGTTTTCCAGTGGCAGTGACAGTAGGTAATGCTGCCCAAGCAAAGTTTTGAACAATTTTAAACCCTTTTTCTAATAGCGATTCTGTTAATCTTCTGCCCATATCGTAGCGAAGGCCGTCAACAAAGAGGATGCATTCATCGGTTGTTTTTGGTATCTCTTTCCGAGCGCTTATGTCTCCCCCCGGATATCCCTTTTGATCGATCAATTTCTGTACATATCGGGCTGATTCCTCAACCCAGGGGAGATAAATGGAGCGGATCGCACCTTTAATCACTTCATAATCCTCAGTATGGTTAACTTCCACCAGGGCACGGAGCATTGTGTCGTCAGCCCGCCAGCCATTTTCGGTGTAACTCATAACCATGTCATCTATTTCGCCTGAAGCAAGGGGATATGAAGTAACTTCCGCTAATATGTTTAAGTATTCCAAGGCACAGCAAAGAGGCGCTTCGCCCAATTCCGCCCACACCATTTTTCGCCTTTCAGAATATCGTTTCTCCAAGTCCTTAATTCTTACCCGTGCCGTGTGTGGGGTCAAAGTGACCAGTGCCTGGAGATCAAGACGGAGAAGGGTTTCTTGCTGTTCATTCCACTGTGGCCACCCTCCATGGGTGGAGACATTGGAAAGTAAGGTTAAATCCGGCATTTTGCATTTTCGAATCTGGTCAGGAATGTTTGGATATCGTCTCGGTGCTTCACAGAATCGTTCCCAGACTGGCTGCCAGGGACCTTCATGGATCGCCAGCTTCGCCGCTCCGGTCAACATCCCATCCTTATCCGGATTGAAAGAAAATTGCGATTTGCAGACTTCTATGAACCCGTACCATTCATTCTCATCATGTTTTTTGCGAAATTCATCACCCTGGTCAATCCATTGCAGAAGATCCCGAATAGGGTCACCGCCACTGAGGAGACTATAGAAGTACTCTTTATCGAGGTGCTTCCCCCGCAGCGTTTCAATTTCTTCATCGAGCAATTGTTTGAGGGCGAGTTGCATGGCGTTTTTCGCCTCATTATCTTGAGCGACATCCAACCCCAGACCACTCTGTTCCGATTTCAAAAAAGCTAGAATCGTCCAGTCCCGGGCATTGACCTGCGACCAGATTACACCTCGAAATTGCAGTTCAGCCAGAGGCTTGAGATGATCGGGGCAATTCTCTACCGCCCGCAGGTCCTGACGGCTCACCCCGGGGAGATAGAGAATAGGTTGTAATAGTAGAAGCGGCATCTTGCCGCTTGAGTCAAAGCGGCTGGAAGCCGCTTCTACATTGCCTGCCACCACGCACCTCAGCCAGATGGCTGGACCAGTTCGTTTTTCCGGGTCATACTCTCCCAAGACAAATAACTCAGGTAACTCAGCCTGCAAACGTCCGATAACCGCTTCCCACTGACAATCGCGATCAGGCCAGAGAATGCAGGCTGGTTTTTCCTGGGCTTCAGAATTATAAGTTGCGGTCTCACTAAGTTTTTTTAAAAGGTATTCAAATATCAGCATTATTTCGTCCCCGCTTTGTTGCCCTCCCGTGCTGATTGTTTCTCACTCAGGGTCAAATGATGATCATTTTTCCGATCGCCTTTAAAAAGATGGTACCATGGGGCTGATCCCACATCTTTGCCCCGATCCTTTTTCCAATCGATATTGGGTTTGTCACGCAAGACTCCCGCTCCCTTTTTCCCTACATCCGGCACTGTCATAAAAGGACGGATATTGAGACGAACCCCATCGTTGAGGTCCGGTTCCCAACCAATGGGCTGCTTTTCGATGGGTTTCCATCGGACGAAAATGTCGTAAGGAGTTTCGCCTTCAAGAATGAGCTCCAGACGCTTCTTCAGGTTTTCGGCAGCAGCCAATCTTTCCTGTGCTCCATCCACACCCGAATCCATCTCATCCTTCTGGCGCTTCATCCAATCGCCCAGGTAAGTGTAGATCAGAGTCTCCAGGTTCTTGCGGTCGAGCTTGTGGTAGTTCACCAGGGCAGAAAAACCGTCGCGCAGGCCATCCCAGATCTGCCAGATGAAAGGCCGGTGGTGAAAAAGTTTGCAATGCTGGATAAAAAATTTGTCCCTCAACCAGGATTCCAGCGTCTTCCCTTCGTGGTCGGCTTTTTTAAGGAGTTCGCAGAGGGTGTCGTTATTCCAGTCTTTACCGTAAGCAGCGCTCAATAGTTTTAGTAACCGCTCAACCGCCGAAACCTCACCCCGCACCGGAGGAATACAGACAATCCCATCCCGATCGGCAAAGGGGAGGAGGGTTTCCGACTGCTTTACCCAGAAGCGAGCCTCGTCGGAAAGCTCAAAGAAATTGAGGGTGGAATTGAGGGTGGAATTGAGGGTGGAAGCGCCATCTTGGCGCTTGTTTTTTAAGGTAGAAGAGGCATCCTGCCTCTTATTATGAAGCGGCTGGAAGCCGCTTCTACTCTCATTATTGAATGTAGAAGAGCCTTCCAGGCTCTTATTATGAAGCGGCTGGAAGCCGCTTCTATTTTCTATCTCTGCCGGCCAGCGATAACACAGGAGACGGGCGACGGCGACCTGCAGGACGGTGGCATCGGTGCGAAGTGCGCCGATCGCCGTCCATTTCTTGGCTTCATCCCACATCACCGAGCCGCAGGGGTGGCCGTGAAATATCCATTGGGTGGGGTCGTTAGAATAGGGCAGGGGAAGGCCGTTGGGATATTTTTCGGCAGCGACTTTTTGCCAGCGTTCAAGGTCGAAGGGGACTTTAAGGAAGGAGCTTTCAGTAACTGATAAGGAGGGATCAACTTTTTTTACTTCTTTGATAAAATCTTCACTCAATGAAAAAGTATGAATTTTTTGAACATTAATAATATTTTTAGTAGTTATTACACCAAGAGTACAATCAAACTTATACCCTAAATACATACATCTATTCAAATTTCTTGTTACAGCCACTCCAATACCTATTTTCCCCCAAGCAGGCTGTCCACATATACGAGCATGAGAAGAATTAGAAAGAGTTCCCGAGCCTTTTTCCCATCTTAATAAGCTTGATAAACCACTAATACAATTTGATGCGTAAGGAGCCATTTGATATAAATCCCATTTTGTATCAATTAAAGGAATTTCCCAAAATTTTAATATATAGTAGGGTGAATCACCTGTTCCAATTCCTTGATTACAATTTGCAAATTCAGAAAATAGATTTGATGTATTCATTTTGTCTATTACAACTCTTGCATCTGGATTCTCCAACTGTTTCGCTTGCTCCACCTGCTTGATCTCGGCTGTCACCAACCCGGCGGCTTTTTCGACGGCGGTGCGGGGCTGGGAGACATCAATTCCGCGAATAATAGAAGTAAAGGTAGAAGAGCCTTCCAGGCTCTTCTCTAAATAAAGCGGCTGGAAGCCGCTTCTACTCTCTGACGGCTGGTTGTTTAAAGGAGATGCACCATCCTGGTGCTTGTTTTTAAAAAGCGGCTGGAAGCCGCTTCTACCTTTGTTCAGGCTGATGAGGATGGCTTTGACCACCTCGCCACTGATGGTTTCAAAGGCTCCCGGTCCCAGCCGGGCTATCAGATGCCAGGTGTCGTTCTTCAATAACTTCTCACGAAGCTTCCGGTAGCTGGTCAAAAATAGCCAGTTCTGAGGGAGGACAATGCTGATATTTCCTTTTTCTGCACATAAACTCAGGCAGCGCTCGAGAAACACCGTCGCCAGGTCATTCTTGGCTTCGGGGTGGTGGGTTTGGCAAAAATCACGCAGGGTGTCGCCCTGCTTTCCCCGTGCCAGGTAGGGTACGTTGGTGATGATGAGGTGGTATTGCCTTCCCAAAAGAGTCGATGCCCGAGCCAGGCCTTGCGCCACCACTGCCATCTCGGTCTGTTCAGTATGGTTATTGGTAGGCTCTTTCCTCAGTGCTTCATCCAGTATCGTTGAGAGGTCTTCCCACTTCACCAGTCGGGCGGCATCGGTACGAGCGGGATTGAGCAAGCTCCCCAACACCGGCGCATTCTGGAAAGCCTCGTACATCCAGTCGAGGGCGATTCGCAGATTGTGTTTATCGAGTGCCAGTTGTTTCCATTCATCCCGGGCCAGACTGAGGGCGAGTCCGGAACAGGCCAGATTCATCTCTGGCAATTTCCAATAGCCATCGGCCCCGGGATAGCGCCACGCAGCAAACGCCAGGTTGAAGGCAGCCAGTTCCACGCAGTGCCGGTCGATCTCCAGACCGTGGATATTGTCACGAAGAACGGTATCGATGGCAGCACGAGCTGATAATCCCTCCGACTCCATCCGCATTGGTACCAGCATATTGAGGGCGGCAACCAGGAAATGGCCGGATCCGCAGCAGGGGTCGAGAATTTTCAGTTCGCCCAATTTTTTCGGCCAGTCATCGAAAGTCCCAGCCGCTGTCTGCCAAATGGTGGAAGCGGCATCTTGCCGCTTCTCTTTTAAATTAAGAGGCTGGAAGTCTCTTCTACTTTCTTCTTCAAAGCCAAGAGGCTGGAAGCCTCTTCTACTTTCTTCAAAACCAAGAGGCTGGAAGCCTCTTTTACTTTCGTAGGCGGGGTGTTCACGAATGTATTGTCTGATTCTCTCGAGCTGAGCCGGGTTGCGAACAATATGATTAAACGACTCCTTTTGCCAAAAAGCTCCCAACTGGCTGGTTTTATTATTGATTTCAAGTGCAGTATACGATTTCCATGAATGCAGGATAGAGGAAAGCTCGTAGCCATTTTTCGGTGTGACAATTACATGGACGTGATTGGGCATGATCACAAATTCGTCGATATCATATCGTTCACCGTCAAAATGTAGGAGGGACTTCTGAATGATGTTTTTCAATTCCGGTTTATTGAGCAGGCAGGCGCCATATCCTTGATCGAGCCATTGCTGAAGACGCTCCGGGAATTTCTGATAAAACTCCCGCTTGATTACCTCATCGTGCGGTTCGGGATGCAGTTTTAACCATTCATCTTTCTCGGATTGCCATTGGTCGAGCTTTTCTTGAGGGAGGGAATCAGCGGTTCGAAAGGTCACAAAGTAAGTGACGCCATCCTGTCGCCAGTGAGGAAGATTACCAGTGAGGTTAGCGATCGTGTCTTCTTGGTGGAAATAGCCAATTTCTTTCAAGAGGCTGGAAGCCTCTTCTACCTTCTTCAAAGCCAAGAGGCTGGAAGCCTCTTCTACCTTCTTCAAAGCCAAGAGGCTGGAAGCCTCTTCTACCTTGATAAAGCGAAGGTAGGACAGTGGTAAACCGGGGAGAGAGGCTTTTTTTCGCAGTTCTTCCTCATCCTGGGCATTGGTGAGATCCTGATTGGTGAGTCGTCGGGCAGCCCACCAGGCGCCCAAAGAGTTATCCAACAGGAAGCTCACCATGTAGGGTTCAGTGAAAAGCTGAGTGACGGCGGGAAGTTCACGAGAACCAATTTTGACTTCCGATGCGTTGATTTCATCTTTTTTCTTAGACTGCCAGAATTGATAAACCCACCCCAAGCTATCGGAGGCATGGAAAACCTCATTAGGGAGATCATTCAGCAATTTTTCAAGTTTCTGCTGATGTTCGGGAGGAAGGGAAAGTTTAAAAACCGGAGAATCGGGGCGAAAAATTTGGGGAAGCATCAGAGCCGCATAGCGAGCGGCCAGATCCCAGCCGTTTTTGGCTCCTTCATTCAGTGCCAGTTCCCCGCATTCTTCCAGGGTGATTGGGACCGGATTTTCCTGGTCGGGATACATCAACAAATTATTTTCCTCTAAAAAGCGGGCAAAGAGCATCCGGTGCCAGTGTTCATAAGCCACTTCTTCGATTAAAAGAGTTATTTCCTGTATTCCATTATCATAACGTTTATCACCCAATTGGCGTCCATGGGCTCGAAGTCGGTTGCGGAGCTTCCTTTCTGATTCGGGAAGGTATCCATATGGGTTTGCTTCACCAACACCGAGCTGTTGAAGCGTTGCTCTGGCAGCAACTTCGGCGATGTCCCGGGCTTCTCTGATGGTTCTTTCCAATTGGTTTCGTAAGGTTTTTTCTAATGGTTGCATGGTGGTCCATCCTCGATAATAACTCCCCCTTTTTACTTTCCTCTCCAATCAAGAGGAACAGGAGTAAACTTAGGGAAGATTGTATTTCTGGTTTATAAGTCAGTATTAAAATGTGCAATTATTCGAGCAATATACTCCACAATTGCTAACTCAATTGCATTTTGAGCAATTACCATTGCAATTATAGAATAATATTTCCATTACCTGGGAATGATGGGACCGTTTTGAATTGACTTGAGCAGCAAGACTTCCAATTCACTGAGCCATTGCCTGACCTCTGCTTCGGTCGTGAGAGTACGGCGGGGAAGATCCACGGTCTGAGTTTGGGGCTCGATTTCTTGTGCTGCCATTTCCCGGGCCCGGGAAAACCTCATCGAGAGAGCATCGGTCCGGTCACTCCAAATCGGAAGAGGATATCGCTTCAGGGAATCGATCAACTCCTCCAATGTACCGAGCTTGAGGGGAGGTATTTCGCTAATGCTGCATTCTCCAAGAATCTGGTTTTGTTCGTCTTCGGATAATTTTAACCAGGAGTTATCCTGGTTTAATGGTTGTCTGAGTTTATTCAATTTTTCCAGATAACACTGCTGCAACCTCCCCAATTCTTTACGGAGGAGATCTTCAAGAGATTGTAAGAGGGGGTGAAGGAGATCGGGATCATGGAGGAGCAATCGTTGATTCTTGATGGTTTCGGCTTGATGCGTCATCTCCTGGGCAGCTTTTAAAGTACCGGCGTGATGGAGCAAGGTTTGAAGACTCAACCAGATTGGCCAGCGTTTTTCAATCTGAACTGCCAGGTCGCTCCACCGCTCTACCGACTGTTTCAGATAATCTCGTTGGTTGTAGATGGCAATGAGTTGTTCATTCCCCGAACTCAGCCGGATATCATTGATAATTGAAAGGTCAGGAGGGAGGGGTTGGGGCGCTTCACCACCAGCACGGTGGGCGAGCTGGTCAAGTTTTTGTAGGAAATCCGGAATGACGGTCAGTTCATTATTTGGTGTAAACTGACAATGCATTAAAATCAATAATTTTCGAATTTCAATCCGCTGAGTGGCGGAGACGGTGGTGGATTCGACTTTAAAAGCGATCTTTCCAATTTGTTTTCGTTCCAACCCTTTGGGGTCGAGGGTTTTCCCATAATTATCCTGAGCATGGATCAACCCGGCGTTGAGAAGGACCTGCAGCCCGCCATCGATGGCATCCCGGGGCCATCCGTAGGGAGGCGCTTCGAAATAATCTCTGATATCAGCACCCTGTTTTCCACTGGCGATGAAACCAAGAATTGATTTGCCCACCGGATGATCGGGGACTTCCCCAGCATAATCGATGGTTTTCAAGGCATCGGGAGCACCCTCCCTGGCTTTCTCATAAACCTTTCCCCAGCCAGGGTGATCGGCTACCTGAAATTGGGGATATAGTCGCTGTAAAGCATTTTGGGTTGCTTCCTGGATTTTGGTGGGAAGATCAATTTCCAAGATTTCGCTTCCACCTCCCTGGAACACCGAGGCTTTATGGAAAGCTTCTTCCAATAAGGCATTGATTTTCCCCTGGGCGGTTTGGCAAATGGTCTCAACGGCAGCCCGAGCTTCTTTGCCTTCCGGGGTGTTGGGGACCCCCTTTTTTTCTAAAGTTCCTACGGCGGCTCTGTATTCGAGGAGAAAATATCGGAGCTCATCGGCGGTAGGTTTGGGAATATAGACAAAAATGGTGGGCGATTGGTTTCCAGCCTGCCGGGCATCGATTTGAACCGAATTTTCATCGA
>Ga0247841_10008140_pt1 | contig 15243 bp, 15 predicted proteins | sample LaCruzMarch2015__2_FD_192410 | JGI IMG/M metagenome (GOLD analysis project Ga0247841, IMG submission 192410) | Freshwater microbial communities from meromictic Lake La Cruz, Castile-La Mancha, Spain - LaCruzMarch2015_18m | ecosystem: Environmental > Aquatic > Freshwater > Lake | place: Spain...
GAAGGACATATAAATGTGCTGGCTTTTGACATCATTAGTTAAGCTCATAAGATTGCAGCTTATTGATTTTCCCAACAAAAGCTTTGATTCAGTAAGCAAAGACTCGCCTATAACTTTTTCTCCGAATATGTTTGGAGCCAATATAGGATACCATCTTTTCTTTTTTATCTTTGTTGTTTCTTCTTTTGCCATTTTATTAATGAGATTTAGAGGCTATTTATAAACATTATGGTTTTTTGAGCTTGTTTATCTTCATTATTTTCCTAAATATCGAGGTTAGTTACCTCTTTAGCATGGTCCTGTATAAATTCTCTTCTCGGCTCTACTTCATCACCCATTAATATGGTGAACATTTCATCAGCAGCAACAGCATCTTCTATTGTTATTTTCTTTAATGTTCTGAATTCAGGGTCCATTGTGGTTTCCCATAACTGGGTAGGATTCATTTCTCCCAGGCCTTTATATCTCTGCAATGAAACACCCTGATTTCCGATTTCTTTCAGCAAAGCGTCTTTCTCTCTGTCATCAAGGGCATATTTTTTCATATTTCCCTTTTTTATCAGATATAACGGAGGCAATGCAATATAAACATGCCCCTGCTCAATCAAAGGTTTCATATATCTGAAGAAAAATGTTAGAATCAACGTAGCTATATGAGAACCATCAACATCGCTATCAGTCATTATCACTATTTTATGATATCTTAACTTTGAAATATTAAAATCCTCGCCTATTCCTGTTCCAAGAGCAGAAACAATTATGACAATTTCATTGCTGGTCAGGACTTTATTCAATCGTGCTTTTTCAACATTCAGTATTTTTCCTCTTAAAGGCAATATTGCCTGAAATGCCCTGTTTCTTCCCTGCTTTGCAGAACCGCCAGCCGAATCTCCCTCAACCAGGAAAATCTCACTTTTAACAGGATCTCTTTCAGAGCAGTCTGCTAATTTTCCAGGTAAAGATGAACCTTCCAATGCAGATTTTCTTCTTGTCAATTCTCTCGCTTTTCTTGCCGCTTCCCTTGCTTTTGCAGCATTAATTGATTTATCAATAATTGCTCTGGCTACTTTTGGATTCTCCTCCAGGAAAGTAGAAAGAGCAGAACTTACAGTGCTGTCAACAATACCTTTTACTTCGCTATTTCCTAGTTTTGCTTTTGTCTGCCCCTCGAATTGGGGCTCAGGAACCTTAATTGCAATTATTGCAGTCACTCCTTCTCTTACGTCTTCGCTTGTTAATTTTACGTCTATGTCTTTTGATAATCCGTTTTTCTCAGCATAACTGTTTAGTGTTCTTGTCAATGCAGTTTTAAAGCCAACCAGATGTGTTCCACCTTCAATTGTATTGATATTATTTACAAAACTGAAAATTGCTTCATTATAGCCGTCATTGTATTGCATTGCAACCTGAATAATTATTCCGTCCTTTTCTTTTTCAAAACTTATTATTGGATGAAGGACGTTTTTGTTTTTGTTCAATGATTCCACAAAAGAAACAATTCCTCCTTCGAAATGGAATAATTTTTCCTTTGCATTTTTCTCATCCTTTAATGTTATCTTTATTCCTTTGTTCAGGAAAGCCAGCTCCCTTAGTCTTGAAGCAAGAATGTCAAATTCAAATTCATTCGGCTCCATTATTGTAAAATCAGGCATAAATTTAATTGTTGTTCCTGTTGCTTTTGATTCTCCAACTACTTTCAATTGAGATGCAGGTTCTCCCCTATGATATTTTTGATAGTATATCTTTCCCTCTCTTGTAACCCAGACTTCAAGAACTTCGCTCAGGGCACTTACGACAGACAAGCCAACTCCATGCAATCCTCCTGAAACTTTATAGGATTTCTTGTCAAACTTTCCGCCTGCATGAAGCTTGGTCATTACTATCTCAAGAGCAGGAACATTATATTTTGGATGGATATCAACAGGAATACCTCTTCCGTTGTCTATTACAGTAACACTTTTATCAGGATGGACTATAACTTCTATTTCAGTGCAGTAACCTGCCATTGCTTCGTCTATTGAATTGTCAACTACTTCGAAAACAAGATGGTGCAAACCTCTTAGCCCTGTAGAGCCTATGTACATGCTCGGTCTTTTTCTTACTCCTTCCAAACCGCCAAGCACTGTAATGTGCTCTGCATTATAACTTTGGTCAGTCATTTTTTTGCATTAATTTTTTGTTGTTTTTTAAATATTTTCTTATCTATTTTTGCTTAATTTTTTAACTATTTTTCTGAAGAAATTTTCACCAATTTCTCGTCTATAAATTAGAGATTTTGGCTATTTATAAATCTTGTGCTTTTTTTGATGGAAAAAAATAGAAAAACTTGTCGCTTTTTGCTTGAATTCTGCTATAAAATAAAAGGAAATAAAATAAAAAATAATATAACTTTTCTAAAAAATACCTTCTGTGTATCTTTTTAATCCCTGTCCAAACTTGTAAAGTTTATTGTTTTTATCTATTTCAATGCCTTCTTCTTTCTCAAAATACTTGTCTCTTATTCTGGATGCATTATAAACTCCTTTTCCGCCGGAATAAATTAATAACATTCCGACTACTGTTCCGGCAGGAAATAGAGGAATCAGGGTTATGCCAATACCTGCTGAAAGCAAGCCTCCGCTGGCGTTTGCCCTGTAAACCTTGAAAACATCTTTATCAGGAGTTTTTTCTGCCTGCTCACTTGAGAAATTCAAATAATAATCATAAAAACTTTTGCAGCCTTTTGCAAATTTGTTCTTTTTTGGCCTATTTTCTTCAGGTAGAAGATTTATATCATCCATTCCTTTAACTTTATCAAATTTATCGTCAATGCTCATTTATTTATGGAATTTATAAATATTATTATTAAGTAGTATATATTATAAAATTAGTATGCATATATTTTATACTTTAATAAGGCAAGAATTTTTAATTTATTTCAATTCCTCAAACAATCTAGTTGCTTTATCTCCCAAAAGCAAGACAAAATGGGCCAATTTGGGGCCTTTTTCCTTGTTCAATAAAACATAATATGCAGCCCTGAAAAAATCCTTTGGTTCCAGTCCCAATTCTTTTGAAACATTATAGAATTCCTCAAACAATGTTTTTTCATTGTATTTTTTTTCTTTCATTTTCTCCACTATAATCAGCAAGGCTTCTTTTTCTTTTTTATGAAGCTTTTTCTTCACCTCTTCTGAAACTTTTTCCTGCAATTCAAATTTATATTCATCAGGGGCATACTTCCTGAGCCAGGATATGGCGCATTCTATTCTTGTTTTTAATCTTTTTTTGTCATAATCTTCCTTTACATCATATTCTTTCATTACTTTTTCAATATTAAAATTATATATCTGGGATAATGTTGTCAAATGCCTGAAAGACGGCTGCAACGGCATTTTTTCCGGAATATCAACCATAGAAAGCTCATAAGTTCTTTTCTCTGTTTCTTTTTTCTTTATGTTGTCAACCTTTTCATTTTCAAAATATATTCTTTCTGTTTTGTCAAAATCTTCATATATCTTTAATACATCTAAATCAAAAGAAATTGCAAACTCAGCAGATGGCCTGGAACCTGCAAACAGCCATCTTATAATTGCTGGCTCGTAAATTTCCAGCGCTTCTTTTAAGGTTATGATAACTCCTCCAGAACTTGAAAACTGCTTTCCTCCTTTGACGCTTATCCATCCGAAACCAAAACCCAAAGGAGGTTCTGAACCATAAATTTTTTTTTGTATTTCTCTTCCTGTATCAATGCTTCCTCCGGAGGCAAAATGATCTTTTCCTGCACTTTCAAAATCAACTTTTCTCAGATGCCACCATGCAGGCCATTGAATTCTCCATTTTAGCTTTACCAGGCCTTTTTTTCTGAAATCAAATGTATCTTTATTGCCGCAATTACATTCATAGCTGATAGTATAATTTCCGTCATATGTTATTTGGTTTGCCTCCAAATGGCATTTCTCGCAATAAACAGAAACAGGTAGCCAATCTTCTTTTAAATCCTCTTTTCTTCTCTTGTTGGCAATTTCTTTAATGTCATTTATTTTTTCCAGCGCAGTTTTTATTTCTTCTGCATAAGCACATTTTTGGTAAAGCTCACTTTGTTTAAGAAATTTTGGCGTTACTCCAACAGCAGGCAAAATATTTTCAACCTCTTTCTCATTATGTTCCGGATAATTTTTATGTTTTCCGTCTATAACATCAGGCACATAAATTAATGCCTGTCTCAAATACTCTTGCAGGATATCCTGCTTTGGCATATTAACAGGGATTTTTCTGAAAACATCATAGTCATCCCAATAATGATAATGAATGGCTCCCTTGCCTTTTTTTTCCAATGCTTTTACAATAAAATCTCCTGTAATTAATTCCCTGAAATTTCCAATATGTATTGTTCCGCTTGGCGTTACGCCTGTAGCAACTATGTATTCTTTTTTATTGCCTTTTTCTTTTATGATTTTTGCCGCTACCTGGTCTGCCCAGTGATAATCTTCCATTTATATCATCCTCAAATCTTTAGTTATTAAATCAATCTTTTCTTCTTTATCAGGACCAATCGCCAAACAAGTTATTGTTCCGGGATTCAGGAAAGTTTTTCCAGCGTCTTTTATTAACGCTGTTTTTAGCTTATAATTTTCGGCTAATCTCTTGTATTTTAAAAGCTCTTCCTTATTCTCAACTCTCAGGGCAACTTTTTTCATTCCTTCCATCTGCCACTTCTGAACCATATCTCTATCTGAATTAAAAGTTGCATCAACAGAAGCATGAGCTACCTGAACAGCCAACTTGCCTTTTGGCATCTTTAAATCGTCTCTGACTAAAATGACTTGTTTGTACATAGAAAAAGCCTTAATTTCTCTATATTTTTATAGTTTTGCCTTTCTCTCTTAATATCATTAGTATATCTATTTCTATTCCAGTATACAAAATAGTAAACTATATAAAGGAGTTTATTCATAATATTCTTCGTAGAGAGGACACTATATGATAAATGGCCCAATTAAAAGAGAGGACAGTATCAACCCAAAGAAGAGCAACAATGTTGCAAATAAATCAAGTACTGATAAATCATCTGCTCAGAATGCAAAACAGGACAATTTTTCTAAATTCTTAAAAGACCCAAAATTCGATAAAAACAGAACACTGGCAAATACATCAAATAAAAAAATACTGAACCTGAAAACAGGAAAACTTGAAAATATACCTGCTGCTGAAACTGTATGCACTAAAAATAATAATTCAAAAACCAAAATTAAGTCTAATGCAGATCAAGCCGGCGAGAAGCAAAAAATAGAGGATATAAAAGAAGTTCATGAATTGTATGATAAACCTTTGAGAATAAAATCTTCATTGAAATATTCCATATCTAGCGGCAGTTCTTTTGCAGCGATGGAAGGTTTTGGCTCTTTTATTGGAGCATTTGCTGTTGCTTTGAATGCCACTGCAACTATGTTGGGCTTAATATCATCACTCCCCGATTTAATCGGTTCTTTCTTTCAGTTATCGTCTGTAAAAATTGCAGAAGTTGTCAGAAACAGGAAACTGCTTATTGTGGCTGTTGCATTCATACAGGCGCTTTTATGGATTCCGTTATTATTAATTCCTTTTATTTTCAAAACCAATAGTACGCTTGTTTTATTGTTGTTGGTTACTGCAATTGCATCATGCTCTTTATTCATTAATCCTATATCAATAAGTTTAATGGGGGATTTAGTTCCCTGTGAAGAAAGAGGAAAATATTTTGGAAAAAGAAGCAGATACACTAATATTTCATTATTTACAGCTACCTTTGTCGGAGGTATGCTGCTTAATTATATCTCCTTGGGAAACAAATTAATTGACTTTTCTGTGCTATTTGGCATGGCATTTCTGTTCAGATTAATTTCAGTATATTATTTTTCCAGAATGTATGATCCGGGGAGTATTCCTGAAAAAAAAGAGGATGATTTTACTTTCTTCCAGTTTTTTAAGAGGATAAGAAAAAACAATTACGGAAGATTTGTTTTGTATATGTTTTTCTTCAGATTTGCAGTAAATATTGTAGCTCCTTTTTTTACGCTATATATGCTAAAAGATTTGCATTTTGATTATTTGCATTTCACTTTAGTGGCTTTAGCGCCTGTTTTGGCTGCATTTTTTTCTTTGAATTATTGGGGCAGAATGTGCGATAACATAGGCTCTAAAAATGTTTTGCTAATAACAGGTTTCCTGATTCCTTTAAGTCCATTGCTGTGGCTTTTATCGCCTAATTTTTATTATCTGGTTGTGATTGAATTTTTAGCAGGATTTGCATGGGCTGGTTTTAATTTAAGTTCATCAAATTTTGTTTATGATGCAACTTCCTCTCCAAAAAGAATAAAATGCGTTTCATACCTTAATCTGCTGAATAATTCCGGGTTGTTCATAGGAGCAACAGTCGGAGGGCTTTTGCTGAAATACGGGCATTTAGGTTTCTTCAATTCAAATATTTTAATAAGTAACAATATTCTGATACTTTGTGCAATCTCTGGAATTTTAAGACTAGTAATCTCATTAATCTTCTTGCCAACATTGAGGGAAGCAAGATTGGTTGAGTTATTCGGCTCTAATCAACCATTTGACAAGAGAATAATAACAATACACCCAAGACCAAAAATGACACAGATGTATGAACCTGTTGATAAAACCTGCGGGAAATGTTATACTCATATGGACATATCAAAAGAAACAAAACCTGTTTTGCATACCATGGTAAATACTCTGCAATTCAGCAGACAGGGCAATGCTCCTGTTTCTAAAAGTTCGAATAAAAAAATGATTAGAAATACTCCTTATGAGCCGGGAAGTTTCAAAAGAAAGTAAATATTGTTCAGTTCTTTCGGAAATTTAGTTGTATCTTTTCAAAAAACTATATATATTCTTATGTTATTCCTGTTTTAGGAGGGTGATTAATATGGACAATGAGAAAAATATTATCCTGCACGAATTAAGTGTGAAATTAAACAAGGAGGAAAACAAGCCTGGCCTTGAAAAATTAACAGAGGAAAATGCAAAATATTATACTGTCCTGCATGATGTAAAAGAAGAACTAAAACCTTTATATGACTGCATGAAGCCTTTTGAAACAAAGCTTAAGGAAAAAACAGGCTATAACAAAGACAATGTGCCTGAAAAAAAGAAAATTGTAGAGATACAAGTCGGCTGCTACACTTTTAGTATGGCCTGCACAAAGGATTCAGATATAAAATATGCAAAAGCAGTGGAAAATATAAAAAAATATCTGAAAGATGTTTCTGAAAGAAGAGAAGATAGAAACTTAAAAAGCCAGGGTGTTTTGTTTGCGAATGAAAAAACCTATATTCTGATTGATGACGTTCTGGCTAAAATTGATGCAGAAATCAGGGATAACAAAGAGAAAAAACCAAAATTTGAGATTTCTTATACAAAAAAACAATAATTATCTTTTTAATTCTTATTATTTTTTTCTTTTCAATTAACTTTTTATACTTTCTTTTTTTAGTTCTAGTCAGGCTCCCATAGTCTAATGGATAGAATACAACCCTGCGGCACTTTAAATTTAATTTATGTGAAGAAAGGTTGTGATCCGGGTCCGACTCCCGGTGGGGGCATTGTACATTTTTGTCAAAAAAACAAAGAAAAAATAAATTACTTTTTCTGAGAAGGGTATATCTTAATAAATATCTTATTTTTATTGATTATATAAGTTTTACATTAAGGATGTAAGGAATATATTAAGGATATAAGTTTTACATTAAGGAATCATAATATATTTATACTACCTTTCCATTTTCAAAGTATCTCCTCGATTTATACCTGGAGAAACAAAGAGATTAGTTTTAGTCGTTTAAAATTTCGTTTAGTCGTTTAGTTTTATGTTTCTCTGGGTATTGTCTTAAAGCCTTTACTTATGACAATTTTATGCTCTCTTCTGGGGCATTCAGCCCAGCGCAACAAGAATTGCTCCTGCTGCTATCAATGCTGCGCCTATTCCTGCCTTAAGGCTTAGTTTCTCGCTTAAGAATAACATTGCAAGAATTATTGCGAAAACCAGACTTAATTTATCTATAGCTGCAACCTGAGATACTTTTCCTATTTTCAATGCTGCGAAATAAAAAAGCCAGGATAATGCTCCAGCCAATCCGCTAAGAATAATGAAAAGAAGCGCTTTATGATTTGAAAATATCTGCTCAAAATGAGCTAATTTTCCGCTTAATAAAACAACTCCGACAAGAAAAACAGCCATTATTACTGCCCTTATTGCTGTTGCTGTATTGGTGTCAATACCCTGCAGGCCCATTTTGCCAAATAATGCGACCAATCCAGCACACACAGCTGAAAGCAGTGCAAATACCAGCCATAAATAATCCATAATTTATTCATAAATCATTTTAGAATAAAAATTTAACTGATTCCAAAAAATATAAATTATTTTGCAAACCAAAACTTTTATAAATTTTTTTATTTTTTTTATTTTTAAAAACAAAACCTTTATATATAACATCATATATTTCAAAAACTATACTTACAAAGATATACTCGGAATAGTCGGGGTTAAAATGAGAGATAAGGAAAAAAAGATTTTTACTGTTATTTTTAGGGAAAAACCATCACTTATGCTGGTTACTCTAAAAAATTCAAAGTCTGCAATCTATGCCAGTTCTTTGGCCAAGAATGTGGATTGTACTTACAGCCATGTTGTCAAAATTCTTCAGGAAATGCAGAAAGCAGAGCTTGTTAAATTTGAAAAGCAGGGAAGACTAAAATTATTGACCCTGACAAAGAAAGGCTCTGATATTGCTGAAGGAATAGACAAGATAAGAAACAGCATGTGATTTTATAACTTTAAAATTCTTATAAATTTAATTTTAGATTCTTGTTTTCTCAAAAATCTTTATTGCTTCCTCGATGAATTTTTTCTCATCATGCGTTTTTATTATAGCTCCTGCTGCATTTTTATGCCCGCCGAATTCAATCTCGACTTTCCCAGAAAGTTCTTTTATTATTTCCCTCAAATCAAAACTGTTTTTATATCCTGAAATTCTTAGAGAAACCTTGGTTGTATTACCCTCCTGTTCTGCCAAAGACATTATAAAAAGATTATGCTCCACATCATTTGACCTTGATAAGATTGAGGCTATTGTTCCTATCATGCTCGGCTTTACATTGCTCCCGGCATTTATTATTATGTAATTTTTTCCTTCAAGTATATGGTGCGTTTTTTTGTTTTCATTATACCATTTCATCGCCTTTATTATTTCCTGCTTATACTCTTCAAGAATCTTTATTGCCTTGATTTTTGATTTCTGGTCATTTAAGCAAACACCTATTCCCAGAGAAGCTTTTCCAAGTCTTCCCGTGGCATTCAGTAATGTGGAGAATTCTCTTACTTCATAAAACGGAGAGTTTTCCTGTTCTTCAACAAGTATATACAGGTTTCCAAATACATCCTCGGGGGTATCCTCTTCTGCTCTTTGAAGTATTATGGCAGATACAACTTTTTTCTTTTCATCGCCTGTCAAATCATTATACCTTTTCCATCTGTTTCCGTTGATTTTTGGTTCTATTCCAAGATTGTGCAAAAATTGTATTGCATTGCTTTCAGAGCCTGAAATCTCTGGAATATAAGGATCTGTGCTGTATTCCAAAACTTTGTGCAGCGGTTTTGTATGAATTCCAAAGAACCTCAGTCCTTTTTCAACTCTGATTTTATTTTTTTTAATAGCTATTTCCAGAATTTCATTATTCATTCTCTTAAATCCTTTATGCTCCTGTACGTCTCCAATTGCCCCGATAATGGCCAAATGAGCCAAATCTTCGTTTTCCCTGTTTAGTTTTCTGCAGAATAAAAAAACAACTCCTGAGCCTGCTATTTCCATGGAGCCGTCTATTCCAAACAAATGAGGATTTACATGGATTATTTTTTCATTGTGGATTTCGGAATTTGGTTTGTGGTGGTCCAGGATAAAAACAGTTTTTTCACCAAGATATTTTTCTATCATTTCTATCTGCCCGGAGCCAAAATCAGTGAAGAAATATATTTTGTGGTTCTCTGCAGCCAATTCCTTTAAACCCTCTTCTGTCAGCTGCTGCAAAATTGATATTGAATATTTTCTGTTCATCCTGTTCAGGGATTTTATCATAATAGAACATGCGCAAATTCCGTCGCAGTCAAGATGGCTGACAACCCTTATAGATTCATTCTTATCAGTCTTTTCGAACAACTTTACAGCTTCTTCTATTCTATCATCAAAGGATTGCATTTTGAAATTATTTATGCGGCTTAAATTTAAAAATATTTAATATAATAAAAAAATAAAAAATTTATTCTGCGAACAATCTCACGTTGCCGGGATCGTATTTCCAGTCCATAGGAAGTCTCTTTGTTTTCTTGTAATACTTTACTAATCTGTTAATCTTTGATTCTGTCAGCTGCAGTCCTCTCTTTGCAGACATGTCTTTCTTGTTCTGTTCCATATGTTTTTTTATCAGGATTGCTCTTTTAATCAAAGATGCCAAATCCTCGGGCATTGCCTGAGTCAGATTCTTTTCTTTTAATAGCTGCGTTATTTTTTTCTTTAAGACAACGCCTGCATCAGGAATTCCGTACACGTCCCTCAAATGAAGGCCTATCTGGCTTGGTGTAAGCTCTTCCTTTGCCAGTTTTACTATCAGCAATTCAATTTCTTTTGGTTTGTATCTCATCCATGATGGTATTGCTTTTTTTGAAGGCTTTGTAGAGCCTGCTTTGCCTTTTTTTCTTGAATACATTCTTGCCATTTTATCACCTTATATTTCTATTTTTTATTTATATTTGTATTCGAAATAAATCGGAGAATCAGTTTGATCTCCAGCATAAACAAGTTTTTCAACCGGTTTATCTCTCGAATAGATGTATAGAAAAATAGGGTATTTATAAATTTAACTCTTGCTTTTGCTCTTTTATTCTTTTTTATTCTGTTTTTAATCTTCTGATTAGCGCCAAATGCGTCAGGTCAAAAGAATCCTCTGCAATTTTGATTGCATGCATTAAAAATTCTGTTGTTTCGGGGCTTATATTGAATAAACCCGAGGATTTTTTTCTTATATCTTCCCTGATATTAATAATCTCATTTATTTTGTCGATATTTGACTGATAGTATATCTCAAATGATTTTTCCAATGCTTTTCTGGACAGTAAAACAATTTCTTTTACCTTGGTGTTTTTAACTACTTTTTTCTGAATGCTGGTTCTCCAGATTCTTAGAATTTCATCGCCAATCTTTTCAAGGCTGAAAGAATAGGCAAAAAGTATTTTTGCCGCGGATAAATCAGGGTAAGACTGTTTCATGATTGATCTCTGCAAAAACAGGACAAATTTGTTTATTTCAGAATCCATTCGGGTTATTTTTTCATAACTTTCTTTTGTGCTGCTGAAGATATTCTCTATTGCTGAATCATAGAATTCAATTATCATCTGGAATACTCTCTTGAAAATTTCGTCAAGATTTTCGCTTGAAATTCCGCCAACATCCCTTATTGTAAAGTTATTTCCTTTTTGCGAAACAACAGCATAGCCTATGTTCTGGCTTAAATCAGGATAATAATTCTTTTCAGCTTCTATTTCAATCTGGTCAATTCCTTTTGCATACATCGCGTTTGTATAAATATATTTAAGCCTTGGTGGAAAATTAAATGCATTTATTTTCACACTGCCCCCAACTGTCTTTTTATTGGAGCTTAAAATCAAGTTTTTTTCGCTTATTTCCAAATCTATTTCATTGCCTGCTTTTAGCCCATTCTTTCTTATCCAATCTATCGGCAGAGTTATTGTCAATGCTTGTCCTGCCTGCTTTATCAGTTTTCTTTTCATTTATATCATTTATATAAAGTATATAAGAAATATATAAATGCTTCTGTTTCTATTATATTTATTGTGATTAAGATGAGAAACAACATAACTGGCCGGAGAAAATATGCTGATTTGCACATGCATACGGTTTATTCGGATGCCACAAACTATCCAGAAGGATTGGTCAAAGACTGCGCACTTTTAGGTTTAGAAATAATTGCATTAACAGACCATGATATAACTAAAGGCTATGAAAGAGCAAAAAAAGAAGCAGAAAAATGGAATATTTGTGTTTTGACCGGAGTTGAGATATCCACAGAAATTTATCATATTCTCGGCCTTAATTTTAATATTAATGATAAAAATTTACAGGAACTTCTTGTTCATTCAAGAGAATATCAGGATGAGATAGTGAAAGAGAGAATCAGCAGACTTGTAAATTGCGGAGTTCCCGTAACTTTCGATAAAGTCAGGGCACATTTTCCTGAAGCCAGATTGGGAAAATATAATATTTTTATGACAATGCTTATGGATGATGAATGCAGAGAATATCATAGTAGCAAAATCCCAAATGAGCTTTATTCATTATATTTCAAAAAAGGAGGAATAGCATCAAATCTGAAAGGAATGAACTATGTTGATTTGGAGGATTCCATAGATGCAATACATTCTGCAGGAGGAATTGCAATTCTTGCTCATCCGTTTAAAGAAATAGAAGAAAATGATTATATTTATCACTTAGACCAATTGGTTAAAAAAGGAATAGATGGTTTGGAAATACAGCCGGGTTTCAATGGAAAAAATGACAGATTTAGAAATTATGCAGAGGAAAAAGGGCTTGTTCTTACTTATGGTTCAGATTATCACGGAGCCTGCATGCCGCAAAGATTGTTGATAGGAAGAAACGGAAATTTAATGGACTTTTCCTGGTTAAGATAAATACTAAAGGTTAGTTTTATGATCCATTCTTAATAAAATATATAAATCAGATATTTAACTATTATCTATATGAATAAAAAATATGGAACCTATGTCTGGGAATTATTCAGAAGATTAATAGTGGTTTTACTGTTGATAATCCTCTCTTATTCCTTTCACAGATTGCTCACTTCTATAGACCAGGACTTTATAGGTGCAATTATTTTTGTGGTTATGTTTACTGCAGGATTATTATTTTATTATATAAATCTTTTTCATAATAAATCAATACATAATATTGAATTTATACTCAGCATAATGTTTGTTTTCTTTTTTACTATTCTTTTATTTGCAATTATATATGCAGAGCCAAGCGATAACAGCAAGGATGTTTTCATTCAAAACAGTCGGAAATCAAATCTGACTTTCTCTGATGCTTTTTATTTCTCTACAACAACAATAACAACTCTGGGATACGGTGATATCATGCCTTTAGGCGTTTTCAGGTATTTTGTTATAGCAGAAGTTCTTTTGGGCCTGATTTATACAGGAGTAATCTTGTTTTTTATTACACAGGCAATGGAAAAATACAGAAAATTAGTATGAATTTGCTGCTTGGATTCTATTGAAGTTGTTATTTTCTTTTACTTTTTTTCTTTTTACTTTCTCTTCTATGCTTGATATACTCCATTATTACAGGAATAAAAGAAATAAATATGATTAGGACTGTGACTAAAGTAAGATTATTTTTAACATAGGAAATATTGCCGAAAAAATACCCTGAAAAGAGGAATAAACCAACCCATGTTATGCCTCCTATTATATTATAGCTCAAAAAAGTTGAGTATTTCATTTTTCCGATTCCGGCTACAAATGGCGCAAATGTCCTTATAATCGGAACAAATCTTGCAATAACTATGGTCTTCTTTCCGTACTTATTAAAAAATAATTTTGTTCTTTTTATATAATCTTTTTTAATAAACCTTGAGAATACTTTTTCTCCAAAAAAATATCCTATCCAATAGTTGGCAGTGTCACCTAAAATTGCAGCTATAGAAAGAATCAAAAAAAGCAAATATACATTCAAGGCACCTGTTGCAGCGAATGTTCCTGAAATAAATATCAAAGAATCTCCTGGAAGAAAAGGAGTCAAAACAAAGCCAGTTTCCATGAAAATAACAAGGAAAAGCAAAGGATAGGCAAAAATGCCATAGCTTTGAACCAATGAAATAAGATAAGTGTCTAAATGCAGAATAAAATCAATTATTGTTTTAATCATCTTTTAAACTTTATTTTTCCTCTTTTATGTTATAGCCCCGGGCGGATTCGAACCGCCGTCACCGCCTCCAGAGGGCAGTATGATTGGCCGCTACACTACGGGGCTATAACTCTAGAGAAAAAGAGTGTTTTTAAAAAGATTTCTACTTAAAATTTATATATTGATAGTTTTTACTGTTTAGCATGGGAAAGATGGCGCAGGGAGCAGAAGCAGTAATTTACAGGAAAGACAGCACAATAATAAAAGAGAGAGTAAAGAAGAACTATCGGATTTCTCAGATTGATGATGCATTGAGGAAGTTCAGGACAAGGAGAGAGGCTAAGTTTATAGAAAAATTGCCTGTCTCTGGTCCGGAACTATTGAGCGTTGACGATAAAAAAATGATCATAGAGATGGAATTCATAGACGGCCCGAAAGTCAAGGATATCTTGGAAAAAAATATTGGTTTATGCAAAGAAATAGGAAAAAAGGTTGCAGTCCTGCACAACAACAATATGATTCACGGCGACTTAACAACAAGCAATATGATTTTGAACAAAAAAGATAAGAAAATTTATTTTATCGACTTCGGCCTGAGTTTTTTCTCTCATAAAGTAGAAGACAAAGCAGTTGATTTGCATTTGCTGAAACAGGCTCTTGAGTCAAAACATTACAGGGTTTTTGAAAAAGCATTCAAGCTGATTCTTGAAGGTTATAAAATGGAATCAGATAATTATAAAGAGATATTTGAACGATTTGAAAAAGTTGAAGAACGAGGAAGGAACAAGGCAAAATGATTTGCACAGGACTTAGCTGTATATTAATTGCATTGGCCTTGATTTTGGCAGGCCCTTTATTAGGCTCGCTTATTGGAATACTGATAAAGCCAACAAGAAAAGTTGTTTCATTTTCTTTAGGATTAGCAGCAGGAGTAATGCTTGCAATATCTTTTCTGCAGCTGATACCCGCTTCTCTTAAATTAGGGGTTGTCTGGATTTCTGTAGTCGGATTTATTGACGGTTTTCTCCTGGTTATGGTTATTGATATGCTGCTTCCTCATATTCATAGAATCACAGGAGTTATCGACGGAAAATCAAAAATGAAAAGAACAGCAATTCTTATTACGGTGGGTATTGCTCTGCACAATCTTCCGGAAGGTTTTGCAATCGCATCAGGAATGGTATCTACTTTGAAACTTGGGCTTCTTATTGCATTTGGAATAGCTTTTCATGATATTCCTGAAGCAATCGCATCAACAGTT
>Ga0247841_10008145_pt1 | contig 15238 bp, 11 predicted proteins | sample LaCruzMarch2015__2_FD_192410 | JGI IMG/M metagenome (GOLD analysis project Ga0247841, IMG submission 192410) | Freshwater microbial communities from meromictic Lake La Cruz, Castile-La Mancha, Spain - LaCruzMarch2015_18m | ecosystem: Environmental > Aquatic > Freshwater > Lake | place: Spain...
TATTGGTGAACAAGAGATGGGGATAGGTGATGTTAATTCGGTTAATTTGAGTGAGGTGGTGGATAGTAATGAAACAGAGGTTGCTGTTGAGTATTATACTCAAGCACCTGAATCAAATGAGACTAATATAACAAATGGAAAGCAAATTGTTATTTCTGCTCCAGAGGAGTTGAATTATACTGAGATTTTAGCTTATACTCAGTTAGATAATGTTTTGCCGATTAATTCTTCAAATCTTCGTTTAATTTGGCATGCTAGCTATGCTGATGCAGTTAGATATGGGTATGTTGTGTTGAATAAGACAAATACAACAGACATGGTTGATGATATTTATTTTGAGAATGGTTCTTTAGAAGAAGTTAATGTTAATGATTCTAATGAGAATGAGCAGGTTAATTTATCTGTTAATCACTCTGAGGAGATAGAAGTGATAAATGAGACAACTGAGGAATTAGTGGAGGAAATAAATAATTCGGAACTAAATGATGTTGTGGGCATTGTTGGTGATAATAAGAGTTTGAGTAGTGGCGGAGATGAAATTGATTTAGAAAAAAATATTTCTAGTGAAAATTTGATTAGTTTGACTGGTAATGTGGTGTTGGGCGAGATTGTTGATGAGGAAATAAATGAGAGCCCTTATATTAATAATGGTTTTGATTTAAATGATAGTGGAAATATAAGTTTAACTTTTGTTGATGTTGAAGTTTCATTTGATCAGTATGATTTAGATGGAGATGGAAATGTGGATTATATTGAATGGATTGTTCCGCATTTGTCTGCTCAGAATTATTCTGTTGTTTTTGCACCAACTGATATTCCGAGTAATACTGCTCTGGATGGTGGTTCTGTTCACCTAAATGTAAATTCTTCTTCTGCACCATATGAGTCTTTAGTTGGATATTGGAATTTTGATGCTGATAGGATTGGGCAGAGTGGTAATCCTTGGGCGACTGGGAAGATTGGAGGAGGGATTGCTCTGGATGGGGTTGTAGAATATGTTGATGTTGGAAGACCGATGAATTATACTTTTATGAATTTTACAATTGCTTTATGGACAAAACGAGCAGCAATTGGGGCTTTTCATGGTTTTTGGGGGGGAACTCCGAGTGGGGGTGGTTCGGTTATGGGAAGGTTTTCTTCAGGTAATGCAGTTACGTTGAGATTTATTAATTCTGCAGGAGGCGCATTAGATGTTACAAGTTCTACATTGGTAGCAGATACTAATTGGCACCATATAGTTTTAGTAAGGCAAGGTAATGCTGCAAGAATTTATATTGATGGAATATTGGATGTGGGATCTAATGAGAGTAGACTGTCTGGAACAGATGTTAAAGATATTGCAGTAAGTACTATTTATATCGGAAATGATATTTATACTAATTATTTTAATGGGGCTATTGATGAGGTGAGACTTTGGAACAAAAGCTTATCTTCTACAGAGATATCTAATATTTATAGTAATGAGTCTTCTGGGATTGTGGACCCTAATTTAGATAGGGTAACCTTGGTTGGAGAGTGGCATTTAAATGAATCTAATGGGATGATTGCTGCTAATTCTGCGGGAGTGATTAACGGGAATATATCTTTAACTCGTCCTGTTTATGATTTTTCATCTTTACAAAATGATGGTAATTCTTCTGCAAATGCAAATACTAGTTCGGGTTTGTTTGGAGATAGTTTAATTTTGGATGGAACTGGAGATTATGTTGTGACTACAAATTCCTCGCAGTTTGATTCTACAAATAGAACAGTTCTTTTTTGGTTTAAGACAAATTTGGCTCAGGATAAGGGGTTAATTACAAAGCATAATTCTTCTTCTGCAACTGGCGGAGGATGGTATATTTTTAGTGCTTCTAATCATAGAGTTTATGTAAATTCCTATAATTCTAGTGGAAGTGCAGAGAGTTATTATTCAAATTTGTATCAGGAGGGTGTTTGGAATCATGTTGCTATTGTTTTTAATGGTACTGGGGCAATAACTTATATAAATGGAAGTAATGGTCGGGCAGGTATTTTTAATGGTTTGAGGACTCCATCTAATGCGCAACGACTTACTTTTGGGGCTTATTCCTATACTGGGACTGTGAATTTTAATGGTTCGATGGACGAAATCATGGTTTTTAATAGTTCTTTGACTCAGCAGCAGATAATTGATATTTATAATAATCAATCATCTAGATTTATGGATTCTGGGAATTATAGTGCTCGTCAATTTAATATTAGTTCGGGAAATGATAAGATTAATGTTTCTTTGAATGGTTATGGGAGAAAGTTGGGAAGCAATATTTCTTTGGGGTTGGGAGAATGGGATGTTTCTTTGGGATATAATGATTCTGATTTAAATGGTAATAATGGGTTAGTTTCTTATTGGCCTTTAGATAGTAATAATGGGACTATTAATTATACTACAGATTTAATGGGAAGGAATAATGGAACGTGTAGATTTACTTCTTCTGTGGTTAATTGCTTTTTTGTTCCAGGAGTATATAATAATTCTGTTGGGAATGGGACAAATAGTGGGAGTGTCCAGGTAACTCCTACTGGTTCTGCACCCCTAATTGGTCCGGGTAGTAATTTTACATTTTCTCTTTGGTTTAATACTAGAAATACAAATCAAAATCAAGGGCTTTATGGTTGGGAGAACGGAGTTAATTCTGCATTAAATCCTTATAGATTTTATATTAGTAGTAATAGTATTTCTTATGTTTTGGGGAATTCGACAACTTTATCTTCAAGTTCGCCAACATTTTTTATTAATAATACTTGGACGCATGCGGTTTATAGGTTTAATGGAACCACGATGAGTCTTTATATTAATGGTTCGCTTTATAGTATAAAGGTTCCTGTGCTTACCGGGGTATATCCAAATAATGGTACTGTGGCAGGTTCTTATGAAGTTATGGGGGGGTTATCAAGTAATTCTGTGAGCCCTGTAAATGGTTCAATAGATGAGGTGATGATTTTTAATCGTTCGCTTAGCCAAGCAGAAATAAATGAGCTTTATGATAAGGGAAGGGCATTATGGTCTTATGGTGATTATCAAAATGTTTCTGGTAATTCTGCGGACAATAGTTCTGTAAATCAGTTTTCAATTTCAACTTCTACGACAAATATTCTTCCAAGTTTTAATCTTTTGTCTGGAACGAACCAGTTTTATTCCCCCCTTGTTTTTGGTTCTGCTTATGTTCCTGTTAATATGACTTCGTTGGATACAATTGTTCCTGCAATAACAATTTCTCTTCCTCAAAATAATTCTAATTTTAGTTCTCCTTTGAATATTGCTGTAAATTATACTATTAGTGAGATAGATAGTAGTAGGGTTTGTTGGTGGACAAATGATTCGGGTGTGACAAATACGACAATTTCTAGTTGTGCTAATATGACATTTAATGCTTCAGAGGGAATTAATAATCTAGTTATTTATGCAAACGATAGTTCTGGGAATCTTGGAAGTGCCGAGGTTGTGTTTAATGTGGATAGTTCTGCACCACAGATAAATATGAGCTACCCAACTAACACAACTTATTCCAATTATGTTAATTCACTTAACTTTACTATTGCTGAAACGAATCCATCTGCATGCTGGTACTCATGGGATAATGGAGTAACTAATCAGACAATCAATTGTAGTTTGAATCTAACTGGATTGATTGGGAATTCTTCTCTTGGTTCGAACACATGGATAATCTGGGCAAACGACACAACTGGAAATGTGAATAGTTCAACTTCAACTTTTACAGTAGATAATACAACTTCAACGATTTCAATAACATCTCCTGCGAATACAACTTATAATTCTCAATCCCAACAGGTTAATATTTCTTCAACTGGAACTAATCTTGCTTCGATTATTCCGAATATTGACAACTCTCTCGTCTCATGGTGGAGAATGGACGATCTCAACTCTTCCGGCGGAGTTGTAGATTATATGGGAAGAAATAATGGAACTAAAATAAATGCCGTGCAGACTGATGCAGGGAGATTGGGAAAAGGGATGAGTTTTGATACTAATGGAGATTACATTTCTGCTCCACAATCATCTACGTTTAATTTTTCAAATTATTCTGCATTTACTGTGTCTCAATGGGTCTTTTATAGTGCAAATAATGGGACAATTGATGCAATTTTTGGAAGTGGTAATCCTTTTAATGTTGGAGGAATGGGATTTATTTTTCATTATAACTATCCTACTGCAAATCAGCTTGGTTTTCAAATAAGAAATGGTTCGGGTGTTGGTTCAAGTAATTTTGGAGCTTCTTCCGTGCTTACTCCAGGTAATTGGTATTATTTAACTTTGGTTTTAAATAGAGCAGCTAGTGCTTCGTTATATATTAATGGGACTTATATTGGTAATATAAGTATTGCTGCTAATGCACAAACAGGAAGTCTGGGGACCTCTACGTTTAATATTGGCGCCTATGGTTCTGCTCCTGGGGGGGATAGGGAGTGGAATGGTTTGATTGATGATGTAATGATTTTTAATAGAAGTTTATCCTCTGATGAAATTTTATCTATCTATAACGCAACTGCTTATTCGCATACTTCTACATTTAGTGATGGAAGTCATAACATTGGAGCATACTCACAAACTTATTCGGGGAATATGAATACCACTAATGTTAATTTCTTTGTTGATTCTGGGCTTCCTCAAATAAATCTGAATGCACCAGATAATAATATTTCATTAACTGATTTGCAAAATAATGTTTCATTTAATTGGACTGCAACAGATAATTTAGATTCTAGTTTGATTTGTAATTTGACTTTTGATGGTGCGGTGAATGTTTCTGACATTGTTTCTGGGAACAATTCCATGATAAATTATATAATTAACAATATTCCACTTGGAACACATTATTGGAATGTTAGTTGTATGGACGATACGGGGAATGTAAATACAAGTGAAACTAGAAATCTTACTATTGTTGTTTCAAATCAGGTGCCCAATAATCCTTCTCCTATTTTGTTATCTGCAGATAACAGTAATTCTTCTCTGATTAATTTGAATTGTTCTTCAGTTATTTCAGATCCTGATGGTAATAATCTCAATGTGAGTTTGGTTTGGTATAAGAATAGTGTGGAGGTTTTAAGTTTTGATTATAATAATAGTTATGCTTCTGGTTCTGATTTTTTAGCAACTCTTGCCTTTGAGAATCTCTCTATTGGAGATAGTTGGAAATGTGGCATGAGGGTTGGTGATGGTAGTTTGTATTCTGATTGGCAGAATTCTTCTTCTGTGACAATATTGGATAAAATTTCGCCTATTGTTAGTTTGATTTCTCCTATAAATAATACATTGAATTATACCTCTAATTTGATTGATTTTCTATATAATGTGTCAGACTATGGTGATATTCAAAATTGTAGTTTAGTTATGGGTTCTGTTGTAAATGTTACTGTAAATTTTCCTGCAAAAAATACAATGAACAATATTAGTGTTTCTCTTCCAGATGCAGATTATTTATGGCAAATTAGGTGTACTGATGTAAATGGAAATATTGGAAATAGTGAAATAAGAAATATTTCTGTAAATGTAGAAAATGCAATTGCAATTGCATTTTCAGATAGTTTGGCTGGACAAATAAGTTGGAATCTTGCGAGTTTGCCTGCATACAATCTATCTGCTTTAAATAATAGTGCTGGTGCGACTGGTTATTGGATTAATGTTTCTACTTTGGGAGGAGGGGCTGATATTTATCTTAAGGCAAATTCGGATTTAATCAATAGTGGGGGAGATATTTTGGGAGTTGGGAACGAAACCTATTCATATAATTTTAGTAATTCAAGTGTTCCTTCTGGACAGAAAATGAGCATAACCACTAATTACTCTGATAATAAGATTGGAGATAATTTAGTTGATGGTTCTGTTATTTATTTGAAGTTCTTTTTAAATGCTCCATCTGGCCAACCAGCTGGTTCGTATAATAATACTCTATTGTTTAAAGCAATACCTCATGGGAGTTTACCTTAATATTTATATAGTATAATCTATTGTAAAAAAGATGGTTAAAGAAAATATTAGTTTATTGTTTTTTTCAGCTTTATTGGTAATTTCTATTTTTATGTTGACTTTTAGTGGTTATAAGATGACAGGTCATGTAACTTCTGGGAGCACTGTTTCAAATGTTACTATTGTGAATTATCTATCTATCTCTATGTCGGATAATTTAAGTTCTGGAATATTGTTTGGAAGTGTGGATACCTTACCAGCTACAAATGTGAATGCAACTCATAATTATGATGGGGCTGTTTCTGCTTCTTCAATGAGCATGAGTGTTTCATCTGATTCTAATGTAAATGTTGATTTTTGTATAAAGGCAAATGAAGATTTAAAGAACTCGGGTACAGATATTATTGGTATAGGAAATGAAACTTATGCTAATTCAACTTCTAGTGATATTTCTAGTCCAGCAATTGCAGATAAAATTGCACTAACCACCGGTTATGTTAAATCTGGAATTAATATTGCAAAAGGTACATCTAATTATTATAGAATTTGGTTAAGTATTCCTGCTGCACAGGCGCCAGGAACATATAATAATACTATTTTCTTTGAAGGAGTGGCTACTGGAGGTGCTTGTAGTTAAAATGAAAAATGAGGTGATTTGTTTTGTAATAATTGTCTTAGTTGTATTTATGCTTGGTTTTGTTTCCGCAGGAGTTGGAATAAAATGGGAGCAGGAATCATTTGTGGTTAATGAGGGTGAAAAAACATGTCTTAGTTATAGTGTTTATAATCCGTGGCCACAAGATACTAGTGTTCAGATAGAATTACCTGAAGATCTTAAGGGGATATTAACTTCTCAAGAAGCTGAAACAAAACTCGTTCCTGCAAATACTGCTAGTTCTAGTGCTATTCCAGTTAAATTTTGTTTTAAGATTCCTGAAACATATGCAAAAGAGTGTTTGATTGGTGGATTTTTATGCAAGCAGGATTGTAGTGAGCCACAAAAGGTTTATGAGGGAGAGGTTTCAGTTAAGTCTGTTCCGGGAGATACAACCATATCTGGTTCTGGAGGTTCAACAACTGCAATGTCTGTTTCTGCACCATTAAAATTAAAAATAAAATGTGATGCGCATTCAACTGATTTTAGTTTGGTTTGGATTGTTTTAGTGATTATTGCGCTAATTGGTATTATTATAATAATTTATAGGAAGTATAGGACTCCTGAAAAAGAGAGAAAAAAAGAAAAATTAGCTCAACTTAAAGAAGAAATGAAAAAATTAAAAGGAAAGAAGTAGATGAGTAAAAAACTTTTTGAGATAGTAATTGTTACTTTAGCTATTATTTTGGTTTTTATGTTTATTAGCATTAAATTGGTTGGTTTTTCTGTAAATGTGCCTTCTAGTGTGACTATTAGGGGGAATGAAACTTCTAATAATTCTGAATTGCCTTCTGTGCCTTCTGGAGGTAGTTCTGGAGGGGGTGGTTCTGGGGCGAGTATTATAAGGAATTTTGCAGTTGATAAGGATTTAATTAGGGTTTTGATTAAGCAGGGAGGTGTTTTTAGAGATACAATTGAGATAAAAAATACTGGTAATGTGATTCTTGATGTTAATTTAACATTTGAGGGTTTGAATGATTTTTTGATAAGTGATAAGGAATTTGAAATTGGAGCAGGAGAGACTAGGGTTGTTAATTTGGATTTTTTTGCAAAAGAAAATGAAAATGCTGATGCTTATACTGGAAGAATAATTGTTAGGGCCGGAGGTATTGAAAAGATTGTTAATGTGATAGTTGAGGTGCAGGAAAAGAGTCCTCTTTTTGATATTAGTACAAGGGTAGTTGATTCACGTGTTGCACCTGGAGATAGGATTAGTGCGGAAATTAAAATGACTAATATGGGGGATTTGAGTTATCTTGATGTGCTTTTGTATTATGCTTTAAAAGATTTTGAGGGGAATATTATTTTGTCCAAAGAGGAGAGTCTTGCGGTAAATAAGAAACTTGAAATAACTCGAGAAATACTGTTGCCTAGAGATATTACTTATGGGAAATATGTGTTTTATTCAAGGATAACTTACGGGAAAAATATGACTGCTGCGAGCAGTGATTCTTTTGATATTGTAAGTAGAGAAAGTATTATTTATCGGGATTTGATAGTGGTTGGCAGTTTGATATTTATTGTTGGATTGATTGTTTTTGTGGGGATAGTTATTAGAAGAAAAACTAGAGTATAATTATTTTTATAAATAGCTTATTTTTTTGTAGAGTATGGTTAATAGGTTTGTAATTATAATTTTGATTATTATTTTGGCATTTTTATTTGGTTTATTTTTTAGTAAAATTGTATTTACTGGGAATGTGGTGAGTGGTCAATATACTTGGACAAAGGCTATATGTGGTAATTATGGTTGTTTGGATGTAGAAATAACTTGTTTAAATGGGAGAGCGGTGAAGATGGTGCCTGTTTCTAATATGCAGGATATTGTTTTTAATGTTTCTGATAGTCTTTGTGAATAATTGTTGTTCATTAGGTTTAAATTGCACTTTTATTTGTAATGTTGGAGGTTGAAAATGTTACTTAGAACTCATTTGGTAGTTGCGGTTATGATTTATTTGTTTATTATGAATCTTTTAAGAGAGAAGATTATGTTTTTTGTTTTTCTTTTAATTGCAACTGTTTTTGTTGATATTGATTCTAAAAAAAGTAAGCTTGGAAAGAGATGGTATTTGCGTCCTTTGCAGTGGTTTGTTTCTCATAGAGGAGTTTTTCATAGTTTGCTTGCTGCACTTGTGTTTTCATTTGTTATATTTTCATTTAATCATTATGCAGGTTATGGTTTTTTTGTAGGATATTTAATTCATTTGATTTTAGATTGTTTGACTGATAGGGGATGTAGGATGTTTTGGCCTATTTCTGATTTGAAATTTAGTTTTTTTGTAAGGTCTGGGGGTTTGATTGAAGAAATTATTTTTGTTTTGGTGTTTTTATTTGATTTGTTTCTTGTTTTTAAGATATTTTTTTAAAATCATTCTATTGATTAATGGTTTTCTATAGGATATATCAGAGAACATAAATCTTTATAAAGAAGAGGGGGTTTTTGTGAGTATGGACGAGGATAAAACAAAAGAAGTTAGTGAAGAAAAAACTAAGAAAAAGAAAAAAGAAGAAGAGGAAAAAGAAGTTGGATTGACTGATATTCCCGGAATTGGACCTGGTAGTGCTGCGAAACTTGAAGCAGCTGGTGTTTATGATTTAATGGGTTTAGCTGTAATGGGTCCTGCTGAGTTAGCTGAGATGGCTGGAATGGGTGAAGCTGCTGCTAGAAAAGCTATTCAAGCAGCTAGAAAGATGATGAATCTTGGTTTTTCTGATGGATTAGAGTTTGCTAAAAAAAGAGAAGAAGTCCTGCATATTACAACAGGTAGTAAGAATTTAGATAACCTTCTGGGTGGAAGAGGAGTTGAGACAAAGGCCATTACTGAGGCATACGGAGCATTTGGTTCTGGAAAGACTCAGTTGGCCTTAGCCTTAACTGTAAATGTGCAGTTGCCTACTGAAAAGGGTGGTGCAGAGGGAAAGGCTGTTTTTATTGATACCGAGGGAACTTTTAGGCCAGAGAGAATTAAGCAGTTTGCAGAGGGAGTTGGTGCTACCTATGAAAAAGTTTTGAAGAATATCTTAGTTGCAAGAGCATTTAATTCTGATCATCAGATTTTATTGTTAGATAAAATTACTGAATTAATAAAAGATGGAGAACCTATAAAATTAATTGTAATTGATTCTTTAACTGCGCATTTTAGAGCTGAGTTTGCTGGAAGGGGACAGTTGGCAGATAGACAGCAGAAGTTGAATAAGTATTTGCATAATTTAATGAAATTAGCTGAACAACATAATGTTGCTGTTTATGTTACAAATCAGGTAATGGCAAATCCTGCACAGATGTTTGGAGACCCTACACAAGCAGTTGGTGGAAATATTGTTGGACATGCTTCTACCTATAGAATGTATTTTAGAAGAGGAAAGAAGGATACGAGAGTTGCAAAGTTAATTGATTCACCTAATTTGCCTGATAATGAAACTGTTTTCCAAATCACCGAAGGTGGTTTGAAAGATGTTGAGATTTGAAGATGGGAACTTACTTAACTTCTGAATCTGTAACTGAAGGACATCCGGATAAAATTTGTGATCAGATTTCTGATGCTATTCTTGATAATTTAATTGTTCAGGATCCGTATTCTAGGGTTGCTGTTGAGACAATGGTTACAACTGGTTCGGTGCATGTTGCAGGAGAGGTTACGACTTCTGGATTTGCAGATGTGCAGAGAATTACTAGGAGAGTTTTAAAAGAAATTGGATATACTGATCCGAGATTTGGGATGGATTCTGAAGATGCTGGTGTTTGGGTTTCTATTCACGGGCAGAGTCAGGATATTGCTCAAGGAGTTAATGAGGGTGAAAATAAAGATCAGGGAGCTGGAGATCAGGGAATGATGTTTGGTTATGCTTGTAGAGAGACTGAAGAGTTGATGCCTATGACAATTATGCTTGCACATGGGTTAACTAGAAGACTTGCAGAGGTTAGAAAAAATGGAATAATACAAAATTTGGGACCAGATGGGAAGAGTCAGGTAACTATAGAATATGAAGATGGAAAGCCAAGGAGAATTGATGCAATTGTTGTTGCGCAACAACATACTTCTGAAATAAATGAAGATGATTTAAGAATTGAGATTATGAATAAGGTTATTGTTCCTATTTGTGGCAAGATGATTGATTCTGATACTAAAATTCATATTAATGCGACTGGGAGGTTTGTTATTGGTGGTCCAGAAGGTGATACTGGTGTTACTGGAAGGAAAATAATTGTTGATACATATGGAGGAATTGGAAGACATGGTGGTGGGGCATTTTCCGGGAAAGATCCTTCAAAAGTAGACAGAAGCGGGGCTTATATGGCGAGGTATGTTGCTAAGAATATTGTTGCTGCTGGTTTGGCAGATAGATGCGAGGTTCAGATTTCTTATGCTATTGGTGTTGCTAGACCAATTTCGGTTTTTGTTGAGTGTTTTGGAACAAATAAAATTCCAGAAGAAAAGATTGCGCAGCTTGTTAAAGATAATTTTGATTTGAGACCAAAGGCGATTATTGAACATTTGAATTTGAGAAGGCCAATATATAGAAAGACTGCGGCTTATGGTCATTTTGGAAGAACTGATGAAGATTTTACATGGGAAAAAACAGATAAGAGCGAGATATTGAGAATGACTTCTGGAATGTGATTTCTTGTTTTAGTAATAGTTAAAAAGAAGTATTTCTTTGGATTTTTAGTCTATTGGGCGCGTAGTATAACTGGATAGTATGAAACCTTGCGGAGGTTTTGATCTGGGTTCAACTCCCAGCGTGCCTACTGAATTGCGAGAAGGTTGTCTAATTTATTACAGCATTTTGTTAAAAGCCTCTTTTGTTTTTAGATATTATGGGAATTAAATTAATTAAATTTTCAGGAGGTTTCTAAAATGGCTTGGGGTTCATGGATTGCTTTGATTGGCGGAATTGTTGCAGTTATTGGTCAGTGGACTGTTCAGTGGTATCTTCCATTGATTGGCGGAGTTATTGCAATAATCGGCGCAATTGGAGATATGGCAGAGTAAAGAGTTGTTAATTTTTTATTTTTATTTTGTTATTTTGTGAATTTTATTACTTGGAGGAGTTATGATGAAAGTTATTTATAATTTTTATAAGAATGCCTGTGTTGGGAGTTATTGATTGGTTTATTATTTGCATTGTTCTTTGTTCTGTCTGGGATTCTGCGTAGATTCTAAATTGGGCTGAATTACCTGATGGACGAAGATGGATTGTTTCTTGATTTGAGAAGTAGATTTTTATTCCATCTAGGAAGTTTAGTTTGACTGTTGTATCTAGGGGAAATAGAGATGAGAAATAGTTTTGTAGTTGATTTATTTTGTATTGTTGTTCTTTTGTTGCTAGATTTGATTGGATTTCTGAGTCATTTAGTTTGAAATGATTTATTATGTTTTTCCCTATTTCGGGTGTGTATTTTTCGCATCCCGGTGTTGTTCTTTCTGTTGTGTTTTCTACTAATCCCGAGTAGGAGAAGCTTTGATATTTTCCTGAGAATGTTTGATTGACGAGTTCGTTTATTTGAAGATTTTTTGATTTTGCAAAAGCTAGTATGCAGATTAGTGGAAATATTGCATCGCGTGTTAAAAGAGAGTTTAGCTGGATGTTGTTTATTTTTTTATTTGATTTTATTAGAGAACCACCGTTTGCTTCAAATGCAAATAGGAAGTAGTCTTTTGATGGGGGAGTGTTGTTTATTGCTTGAATTACGTGAGGTGATCCTACTTTTGTCAGTTGGATTGGGATGTTATTGTCTTGAATGAGTTGAGCTGCTTTAGAGTTTATTGTTATTGGTGCTGCAACGAAATCTGGCTTGAGGAATAGGGCTACTAGTGTATTTAGTTTATCTCCTGGAAGGTATTTTAGTTTGTTATTTTCTAGATATGTAAGAACTGGGCGGTCTGAGTCACCATCTGCTGTTAAAACAATGTTACAATTATGTTTTAGTGCGAGAGATTGCATTTTGTTGAGTATTTCTTGGGAGAGATTCTCGGTGTCTACTGGGATAAATTGTTTTGTTTCATCTAGTTTTTCTTCTAGAATTACTTCTGCTCCTAGGTCTGATAGGATTTTCGGGATAATGTCTCTGCCTACTGCTGTTTGTTGGTAAAAAATTAGTTTAATGTCTTTTAGGATATTAGAGAACATTGTTTTGTATCTTTGGATGTAGAGTTCTTTTGCTTGTTTATTGATATTTGAAAGTGATTGTTTTGCTTGTTGGGTTAATTCATTTGATATTATGGTATTTTCTGTTAGTTTATTTATTTCATTTAGGATTGGCTGTTCTTCATTTTTTAATATTTCTCCATCTGTTTTGTTGAATTTTATTCCATTTTGACCGTAGGGATTGTGGGAGGCTGTAACCATTATGCTTGGAATTTTATTTTCAAATCCATAGTGGGAGATGGTGGGGGTTGGTATTTTTCCGCAATAGTCTACTACTAATCCAGAATCTATTATGGCAGATGCAACTGATTGTAGTATTCTGTTTGTAGATGGTCTGAAGTCTCCTGCTAGAGCAACTCGTTTTTCTTTGATGTTATTTATTGAAACAAGATAATTTAGAAATGCTTTTGTTGCAATGAAAATTTGTTCGTTGGTGAGGTTTTCATCATTATCTCTAATGCCTGATGTCCCGAATTTTAGCTTAAATTCCATGTTGTTTTGTGGGGATATTATATTATAAGGTTTATGAATTATGTTTCTGGGTTTTAGCTTGATTGGTTTTTTATTTTTCTTTTAAAAAAATTAAAAGAATTCTTTTGAGAAAGAAGATTCAGAGAATGAAGGCAGAGAAGATTGCTTTGAATGAGTTAATGAAAAGTGCGCAGACTGAGAGATTTGTAGAAAATAAGATTTCTAGTTTAACTTATAATATTAGAATGAAGAAATATAAAACAAGATTAGATGAGATAGAGCAAAATCTTCCTGTTTTGGAAAAGAATTTGAGGAATGGATTATAGGTTTGTCGAGGTATTTTAGCAATATTTAAATAGTGGTTCAGCATGTAAAAAGCAAAGAGTGTAGTATGTTAACAAATAAAATAGGTGTTTTTTGTTTATCAGTCTTAATTGCAACTGTATATTTTTCATTTTTTGTTTCTGCTAATAGTTATTTTACTAATATTTATTTTAGTGTTCCTGATTCTGTTTATTATGCAAATGAAACAATGACTATTAAGGGCTATGTTTATCAGACAAATATTTCTGATAGTGGGGTGGTGATTGCTAATAATAGTTTGCTTTCTGGGGCTGCGGTTAATTTAACAATAAGTGATTTAAATGGAACCCTGATTGCCTACTATAATTTTACTAGTGATTCAAATGGAAGTTTTTATTCTAAGAGCGATTATTATACTGACTCGAGTGTGCCATTGGTTAATGCTCCTTTAAATTCTGGAAATTATGATGTGAAGGTAAATTATTCTGATTTAAATGGGAATGTTTCTTTTTCTTTAGTTGAAATAAGTGTTATTAATCAGACAATAGATTCTTTAATGGTGGGTGCTATGAAATCTACTTATAGTCCTTTGGAGAATATTTCAGTTGTGGTTTCTGCGATAAAATTAGTTGGAGATAAGTATCTTTATATTGGAAATGTTTCTGTTTATGGAAGTTTAAGAAATTCTTCTTCAAAGGAGATATTGGAGAATTTTTTATGTGTAACAGGTATTGATGGAAAATGTATTGCTAATGTGAGTGCTCCATCAACTTATGGGAATTATGTTATAGAAGTAAATAATTTTTCTTCTTTTAGTAGTGTTTCTGTGATTCCATTTTCATATAATCTTTATATGAAAGATGAACTTGGAAAATCCTATAAGAATATTTTTTCATTGGGTGAGTCAGCAAGTGTTCAGGTGAGTATAAATAATGCGTCTTCTTCTGATGAGTATAACTTTTCAGGATATATTACTGATTCTTCTGGGAATAATATTCAGACAATTTCTACTACTGCTCTTAATAATGCAAATTATTTTGCTAATGCTTTTGTGTTCGAACTTGATTCGGATTTTAGTTATGGAGTTTATATTGCACATGTAACTGTTTCAAAATCTGGAGAAAGTATAGAGTCCACTGCTTCGTTTCAGGTAGAAGATTGGGGAATTTCTATGACTAAGAAGTCAAGTGATTCGGGTTTTGAATATGAATATAGTGCATTTGCAAATAAGACTCTTAGTTTGGAGTTGTATCCTACTTTTCGTTTAAATGGTTCTGTTATTCCGGGATTGGCAGATAGTAACTTTTCAGTTAATCTTAGAGATAATATGGATAATATTGTTGAAACTGCTAATGCCTCTTGGAATTCTAGTTGTGGAAAGAGTGGCTGTTATGAGTTTTCTATAAATGCATCCTCAAGTGCAGGTAAATATGTATTATCTGCTAAACTTACTAATGGTAATAATGTTAGAATTGTAACACAGGTAATTAATATTATTAGCGGCGTTTTAATTGCACAGACAGGAGATACTGATGGTAATGTAAAAGAATTGTTTGGAATAGGCGAATATGCTTATATTTCTCTTTCTGCGTATAACGATACTGCTTATTATAATTTAAGAAAAGAATTCCACTAGTCTTGGACTAGTGGTTCTCTCCAATCGAAAGCTTTTTCTTTTATGAATTATTATGAAGGGCGAGTTAGTTGTA
>Ga0247841_10008146_pt1 | contig 15236 bp, 19 predicted proteins | sample LaCruzMarch2015__2_FD_192410 | JGI IMG/M metagenome (GOLD analysis project Ga0247841, IMG submission 192410) | Freshwater microbial communities from meromictic Lake La Cruz, Castile-La Mancha, Spain - LaCruzMarch2015_18m | ecosystem: Environmental > Aquatic > Freshwater > Lake | place: Spain...
CTGTTTTCTTTCTCCCCCCGGGCGCAACCCCGGGGGGGGGCGATGCTTCTGGCCGCACTGAAGCAACCGCAGAGCAACGAGTCCAGGGCACGCGACCTTTGCCTTCCGGCCGTGTAGATAAGCGGACATCCCTTCCCCGGGAGGAGACAATGCGAAGTCCGCAGAGGTACGTTCTAGCAGTTGCTCTGGGGGTCTTGATGATCGTGGCGACCGCACTCGGTGCGGGTCGATCGGGTCTCTCCAGCAGCACCAGCCAGGCGTGGCCTGGGCATACGCTCCTCGCTCCGATCGCGCTGCCGACGACCTACCTCCTCGACATCGATGGAAACGTTGTCCACACCTGGGAGAGCGACGCCCCAGCGGGGAACGCCGCCTACCTTCTCCCCGATGGGCACCTGCTCCGCACCGAGCAGGCCGTGCCCGAATCCGGGAGGACATTCGATCGGGGAGGAGCCGGCGGACGCGTTCGCGAGATCGCCTACGACGGCACGGTCCTCTGGGAGTTCGTCCTCTCGACCTCCGAGCGCCGGCTGCATCACGACGTGAAGCCTCTTCCCAACGGCAACATCCTCATGATCGCGTGGGAGGCCAAGACGGCCGACCAGGCCCTCGCCGCCGGCCGCGATCCGTCGTTCCTCAAGGACGGCGAGCTCTGGCCAGACACGGTGCTTGAGGTCCGCCCCACACCTCCACGCGGCGGCGACGTGGTGTGGGAGTGGCACGTCTGGGACCACCTCGTGCAGGACGTCGATCCAGCAAAGGCGAACTACGGGGACGTCGCGGCGCATCCCGAACTCGTCGATCTGAACTACGTCGTTGCCGGCGGCCCGGCCGACTGGAATCACACGAACTCCGTCGCCTACAACGCCGACCTCGACCAGATCGTCATCTCGGTCCACGAGTTCGGCGAGATCTGGATTATCGACCACGGCACGACGACGGCGGAGGCGTCTGGACACACGGGCGGCCGCTACGGCCGCGGCGGCGACCTTCTCTATCGCTGGGGAAACCCGCAGACCTACCGCACCGGCGGCCCGCAGGATCAGAGCCTCTTCGGACAACACGACGCGCAGTGGATCGCGACAGGCCTGCCGGGCCAAGGGCACGTGCTCCTGTTCAACAACGGTCTCGGCAGGACGGGGCAGAACTTCTCGACGGTGGAGGAGATCGAACTTCCTCTGCTTCCGAACGGAAGCTACACCCGGCCCACGGCGGGCGAGGTGTTCCTCCCCGAGCGACCGGTTTGGCGCTACGAGGCCGATGGGTTCTACTCCCCCAACATCTCGGGCGCCCAACGGCTACCGAACGGGGACACCCTCATCTGTGAAGGCGCGAGCGGCCATGTGTTTGAGGTGACCTCCGCCGGGGAGATCGTCTGGGATTTCACGAACCCGTTCTCGGCCTCGGGACCGCGCGGGCCGCGCAACGAGGTGTTCAAGGTGCGGCGGTACGCGCCCGACGACCCTGCCATCCTCCAGATCCTCGCCGCGCCGTAGGCAACGAGGTCGGCTACGTGACAATGGCGCTGTAGCCAGCGTCGACGTGATGGGTTTCGCCCGTCACGCCGGAAGAAAGGTCCGACAAGAGGTAGACGGCCGCCTTCCCGACCTCGTCCGTCTCGATGTTCCGGCGCAACGGCGCGACCGCCTCCACTCTCGTCAGGATGTCATCGATGCCGCCGACGGCCATCGCCGACAGCGTGCGACATGGTCCAGCGGACAGGCTGTTGACGCGAATGCCGCGCGGCCCGAGCTCCACCGCGAGGTATCGAACGGCCGATTCGAGCGCCGCCTTGGCGACACCCATAACGTTGTAGCCTGACGCTGCCTTCTCTGCCCCGTAGTAGCTAAGCGTCAGGATTGAGCCGCCACTCGTCATGAGCAGCTGCGCGCGATGCGCAACCGCGAGGAGCGAGTAGACGGAGATATCGAGCGCTTGCGCGAACGCAGCGCGAGGGGTCTCGGCGAACTTGCCCGGCTGAAGGACGTCGCGATCGGCATACGCGATCGAGTGGACGACGAAGTCGAGACGGCCGAAGCGCTTCGCCGCAGCGGAGAACAGGGAGTCCAGGTCGTCATCGCGCGAGACGTCGCACGGGTGGAGCCACGGGGCGGCTACGCCTCCGTCCTCGAGCGTCTTCTTGACGCGCCGTTCCATTTTCTCTCCGGGGAGGTACGGGAATCCGCAGGTTGCGCCGTGCTCGATCGCGTTTCGCGCAATGTGCCAGGCGATGCTGCGGTCGTTCGCGAGGCCAAAGACGAGGCCAACTCTGTTGTCAAGCAGGTTCATCGTGCTCATCCTCCAACGCATCTACGGTATCGCCGGCGGTCGATCCACGCAACGACCCTCAAGGTGACGCAACCAAGGCGCCAACCTCTGTCCAGGGCGCGTTCATCGGGGTCGCGACGCCAGCCGACATAGACCTCACCCTGGGCGCTATTCCGCACGCAGTGGCGAGCGACGGACGGGTGCTCGCTGAACCTCTTGCGCCACTCCACGGAGGACACGAGCGGCGCGCTCGCCGCCACGGTGGCCTTGGTGAGCGTCAGCCGCTGGCCGGTGTTAGGCGCTTGGACAGATGCATCGCCTGGTCAATCGGCACGAACTGGTCCTGCCGGTATCCCTTCCGCTCCAGACGGCTGTAGATTCCGGCCAGCACACCGTCGGGGAGAGTGGGCGTGCGGCTCAGGATCCAACCGAACTTCTGCTCAGGATGCCCGACGACGGCGTAGCTGTAGTCGACGGCGAGATCGAGGATCCAGTAGTCCGCCGGAAAGAGCCAGACTCCGAGCAGGCCCACGAAACTCACCTTGAGCTTGCCGGGCTCCGACCGATCGGGGATCCATGCCCGCCCGACCACGCGAGCGGGCTGCCCGGCCGCATCGTAGCAGGTGTTCGTCACCTCCACCCGACCGTTAGGCAACAGACGGTAGAAGGCCGTCGTTCCCTGAACGCATCCCTTCTCGAACGTCGTCGGGATGCTGGCCACCGAGTACCACATCCCCATGTACCTCGTGACATCGACATCGTTGACGGTCAAGGGCGCTCCTTGATGAACGTTGACGAAACTGACGGCCGCAAGAGTGATGAGCATCAGCATTCCCAGCGCGAGCCGCATAGCTACCTCCACTCCCCTTGTCGCTCTACGATCCAGCCTAGCGTGTTCGAGGGATCAAGACTAGATGCCGCCCGGGGACTCAAGGCCACAGACTACAAGCCGGTCGGGCCGAGCAGGCTCGGAAGTCGCTCCCGGGTCGTCTGGCACGTCCAGTTCAGGTCGACGCGACGCATGACGAAGACGTGGCGGGCCGCGTCTGGATGCAAACGGTAGGTGTAGGAAAGCGTGAGGGGAGCGTCGGATGCCGCCAACACGTTCTGCTCACTCACCCAGTCGATCGAGCCGACAATGGTGTCCGGATCGACGATCCTCCCGGAGAGTGCGGTACGAAGACGCTGGACGACGTACGTGTCTCCGGCAACCACCCCGGCAACGATCACCGGGATCGTCAGCCCTGGATGGCCGTCGCCGTCCTGATCGACGACGCGCGAATCGAGCGCGTCGGTGGGCAGGGAATCGCCCTCGGGATCAACGAGGTTTGCCCCGCGGACCTCCACGCGCGGCGGTTGCACGAATCTCCATCCGTCCCCCGTCGGCTCGAGCTCGGCCGTCCGCGGCGCCGGGCGAAGCGACTGCATGAAGCGCTCGGGCACGCGGCTCTCGACGACGGGCGGGTTCATCTGCACATCGATGAAACAGTAGACGTCACGCAACAGGAGCGTCGTCCCAGCCTGCTCGACGTCAACGAGCGCGGTGACGATCGTCGTCAGTGCGACATCGCCGACAAACGGGAACACGGCCATCGCGGGCATGACCTCAACCATCGCCCAGCGGCCGGAGAGGTCCGGGGGGACAGGGGATGACTCCTCTCCCGCCGTCACCGGCGCAGAGAGAAGCACACCAACAGTCAGCATGGCCGCAAGACTCGTCCGCCTCATCGCTACATCACGCCGGCAATGCTAACCGCCGCACGCCGCGAGTCAATCCACAGCTCGATGTCTCACAGCTTGAGGCAGTGAGCAGATCTAGTACGCAGTTCCGGGCCGTGCCCTCCTACGCGCTGCGTGCCACAGGCCACGAGCATGAATGCCGCTGCTCTCGAGGTCGGGTATTGTTGACGCTTCAGAAAAGGGAGGCAGCCATGGCCAAGGCGACGGCGCGGCACATTCTCGTGGACACCTACGAAGAGGCTGAGGAGTTGCTGAGAGAGATGGAAGGCGGCGCGGACTTCGCCGCGCTGGCCGAGGTGCACTCCAAGTGCCCTTCCGGTTCGTCGGGCGGCGACCTTGGAGGATTCGGACCGGGGCAGATGGTGCCGGAGTTCGACCACGTCGTCTTTCACGACGCCATCGGAGTCGTTCACGGCCCGGTGCAGACGAAATTCGGATACCACCTGATCGAGATCACCAGCCGCACGGAGTAGGCCTGTGGCCATCGAGCTCGACAAGGCGACGCGCGAGCGGCTCACGGCCTCGGTTCAGCGCTACTTCGCTGAACACCTGGAGCAGGAGATCGGGCATCTCAAGGCGTCGCTCCTCCTCGACTTCGTGCTCAAGGAAGTCGGCCCCTCGGTGTACAACCTCGCCGTGGGCGATGCTCAGTCGGCAATCCAACAGATGGTGTCCGAGATCGACGGCACGTGCTTCGAGAGGGAGTTCGGGTTCTGGAAGAGGTGAGCGTGAATCCGCCTAGTGAGCTTCACATCGTTGTGGCCTCCACGAATCCCGTCAAGATCCGCGCGTCGCTCGGAGGCTTCCGAGATGCCTTCCCCGATGGGATCTTCCGTGTGAGCGGCCTCGACGTCCCATCGGGCGTGGGCGACCAGCCCCGCGCCGACGCGGAGACTCTCCGCGGAGCCGAAGCTCGCGCCGCTCGGGCCATGGCTGCGTCGCCTGACGCCAACTTCTGGGTGGGCATCGAGGGCGGCGTCGCCGACATGGATGAGCACTTGGCCGCCTACGCGTGGGTCGTTGTGCGGTCCCGCGACCGCACGGGAAAGGCGAGGACGGGCGCGTTCTTCCTTCCCGAAGCGGTCGCGCGCCTCGTGCGTGACGACATAGAGCTCGGCGAGGCCGACGACCGCGTGTTCGGCTGCACGGATTCCAAACGCGAGGGCGGAGCCGTCGGACTCCTCACCGGCGGCGCGATCGACCGCGCGGCCCTCTATCGGCACGCCGTCACGTTGGCCCTCATCCCGTTCCGGAATGCAGAGCTCTACGCCTGACGCCCCTCAGTTCGGGCGACCTGCGTTCCCGTGGACGTCGCGGCGGCCTGCGTGTAGGCTGGAGGGGTCCTCTCCAGGACGACAGAGAAAGGAGACCGATGACGCGTTGCCCGTACTGCCATACCGCTGCCAACCCCCTGCGTTTGCTCGTCTACTCGGGCTTGATGGGCTATCGCTGTGCGAAGTGCGGCGGACGGTCGGTGCTCACGAAGTGGGGGTGGGTGCCGATGATCGGCGTCCTCTTGGTCACGGTGGTTTTCGGTGACCTGATCGTCCCGATACGCGCTCTGTGGGTCGCCGTCGGGGCCGTCGCCGCGCTCCTCGTCATGTGGCTCTTCCTTCGACTCCACGTCGCCGAGGGGGGAGAGCCTCCGGACCCCGACGTGTGATCGGCTGAGTTCGGCGCAGATAGGACGAGGCAGCGCACACACACGACGTTGCGTAGGGCGAGATGGCGGGGGTCCTGCACAGATGGGAGTTGGCGAGAGGGAGAACGCTCTGTGGTTACTCGAACCGAAGGGCGCGAAGGAAGACGAGGAGATGGCGGCCGGCCTGGCGGAAGCTGCGGGCAATGACACCGACGGCGCGACCCGTCCGTGGCGCCGCGGGATCCCACTCCAGGAGTCTGCCGGAGTGCGGATGCTCGAACACAAGCCTCCCGCGCCAGGAGTAGACGTTCGGAACGCCGCGGCGACGACTCTCCTGCTGCGCCCGTCGCGTGGCCTCGGCGCCAACGCGCTCGAAGTGGCGCGCTTTGTCCTTCAGCCCCACCCGAATCGTCTTAGGACGTTGCATCAACCAGACCTCTCACGAAGGCATCATACAGCGCCGGATCCTCAACGATCAAGGACTCCCGAGTGCCATACGCCACCAGACTGAAGGACTGGAACGAGTTCTGCATCAGAAACCAGCCGTCCACGATCGCGCGGTAGCGCGTCCAGAAGTTCGTCACGCTGCGTCCGTATCGGCGGCGGATGTCACGTGGCGCAACGCGGTGCCCGCCCTTGCGCACCCGTTCGGCGACGCGGGCGACGCACAGCTCGGCCGACTCCAGGTGAATGAACACAAGCTCCACCTCGTAGCCCGCGTCGTGAAACGCCGCGATGTGCCGGCCAAGGCGGGAGCTCGAAAGCGTCACCTCCGTCACGAAGCTCTGGCGCACAGCGAGAAGGCCGCGCAGCCTTCGAAAGAAGATCTTGCCTGCACTCACGTAGACCGTCTCCGGCCGGCTCGGCGAGAGCTCGAGCGCGATGTCGTCGGCGCTCAGGTACTCGAACCCCACGTGGGTCTCGAGGTACTGCCGCACAAACGTCGTCTTGCCCGCTCCGTTGGGCCCGGCGACGATAATCGCTCTTGGAGTCTCGTTCATCGCAGGCATGGTAGGAGCTTTGCCGCCGCTCATCCACGTCGCCCGTTCCAGGCATCGCTGAGCTGCAGGCTCCGGCGTGGGAGAAGCCAGGGGACGTGATGTCGCCTGCGGGTTCGGCGACATCCCTCCGAGGTCTCCGGTTGTCCAAATGGCCCCATGCGTCTACGGTGGAGCGAAGCCCCGAAGGAGGTGCCTACCTCTATGGATACCCACGCGCGAAGCCAAGAGCTGCCGTCCCCCCAAATCCTCTACAAGGCGCTTGTCGAACGAGACAGCCAATTCGACGGCGTGTGCGTCGTCGGCGTCATCACGACGGGCATCTTCTGTCGCCTCACGTGCGGCGCCAGAAAGCCGAGGCGCGAGAACGTCGAGTTCTTCCCGTCCGCGGCCGACGCGCTGCATCACGGATACCGCCCCTGCAAGCTGTGCACTCCGCTCGGCGTACCCGGCGAGGCCCCGGAGTGGGTTCGGCCACTTCTCGACGACGTCCACGCTGCTCCGGAACGGCGCTGGAAGGATCAGGATCTGCGCGACCGAGGACTCGAGCCGGATCGCGTACGCCGTTGGTTTCTGAAGCAGCACGGCGCGACCTTCCACGCCTACGGCCGCGCGCTGCGACTCGCTACGGCGTTCGGGCGAATCCAGGCAGGCGATGGCGTGGCCGCGGCCGCCTATACGGCGGGCTACGAGTCATTGAGCGGCTTCACCGCGGCGTTCGCCAAGACGACGGGCGCAGCGCCGGCCCGCAGCCAGGCGCTGCGTCTCGTCACGGTGACGCGACTTCTGACTCCCCTCGGACCCATGGTCGCCGGCGCGACCGACGAAGGCGTGTGCCTGCTCGAGTTCGCTGACCGCCGCATGCTGGAGACGCAGCTCGCGCGCATCCGAAGAGCCCTCCACGCGCAAACCCTGCCCGGGACGAGCCCCCACGTCGCTCTCCTCGAACGTCAGCTGGCCGAGTACTTCGCCGGCACGAGGCGAACGTTCACGGTCCCCCTCGTCACCGCGGGGACACCGTTCCAGGAACGCGTCTGGCAAGCTCTTCAGGAAATCCCGTGCGGGGAGACACGATCCTATCAAGATCAGGCCAACGCCATCGGACGACCCACGGCCGTGCGCGCCGTGGCCCGCGCGAACGGCGACAACCGCATCTCGATCCTCATTCCCTGTCATCGCGTGATCGGGAAGAACGGCGAGCTCGTCGGCTACGGCGGCGGGCTGTGGCGAAAGCGCCGACTCCTCGAACTTGAGCGGGGCGCATAGCGCGGGATCACGGCCCTCGCGAACTGGAACCACGACGTGGGCGCAGCCGATGGACTCCCTCTTGACCCTCGCTCGTAGGTCGGGGATACTCGGGCCCACTTCGCGCTGCCTGCGGCCACTGCAGAGCACATCCAAACGCGAGGCGCTGTCCCTTACAAGGGCAGCGAAAGGAGACGAACTCAGGTGGAACTGGCCAGGTTGTAGGACGGACCGAGAAACCGTGACCAGATTCCGTTGAGTTCCTCCACACTTTCGGTTTGCTTTCTCTTCGGTGCAGCATGCACCGGCTTGGTTTCACGGCCTCTCTCTCCGTTCGCCCGACAGATTGGATCGACTCGCGACTGCGCTAGCGCGGCGCGGACAGAGCAATCCGCACAATAGACCTGAAGGGTGGTATCCATGAAACTTGCGATGCGGAACTACAGAGACGAGAGCGATGTGTGGCGAATCCGGAGCTTCCTGCGCGAGGTCTTCCTCCTCAACGGCCGACGAGAGCACTCGTGGCATGTCGGCCGCTTCGACTACTGGCGATGGCACATGGTGGCGAACTGCGGTCAGCCTCTCGAGAACGTCTTCCTATGGGAGGGTCAGGACGGCGAACTGGCGGCCGTTCTGATCTCTGAGAGCGGCGGTGACGCGTTCCTCAACATCCATCCGAAAGTGCGCACCCCATCGCTGGAGGACGAGATGGTGGTCGTTGCCGAAGAGCACTTGACGGTCCCCTGCACGGGAGGACCCTCTCTCGTGGTCCCCGCCCGCGAGGGCGACACGCTCCGCGAGAAGGTCCTTGCCGCCCGCGGCTACACGCGCTTGGAGCATTGGGAGGATCAGAGGCGTCTCGATCTGAGCGGGGCGCTTCCCGAGGGCCCCGTTCCGGCCGGGTACACGGTCCGCTCCCTCGGCGGCCCGGACGAGATCCCAGCGCGCAGCTGGGCGTCGTGGCGCGCGTTTCACCCCGACGATCCGGACGAAGCGTACGAGGGATGGGATTGGTATCGAAACATCCAGCGCGCCCCCCTCTACCGCCGCGATCTCGACATCGTTGCCATCGCGCCGACCGGCGAAGTGGCCGCGTTCTGCACGATGTGGTACGACGACGCCACGCGCTCCGGGTACTTTGCTCCCGTCGGCGCGGCTCCCGAGCACCAGAACCGCGGCCTCGGAAGGGCCGTGATGGCCGAGGCGGTCCGCCGCTTGGCGGAGATGGGCGCGGTCACGATGGACATCGACGGATACGATCCGATCCCAAAGCGCCTCTACGCGTCGGTTGGCGGACCGGATGTCGTGAGGTCGATGTCATGGCACAAGTACATCACGGCACGGTAGGCAATTCGTAGTTGAGGGAGGGGATGAGAGTGGCTGCACGACGACGACCGACAGGCTTCGTGGGCTTCACGTTCGTGTGGATCGGACAACTCGTGTCCGTTCTCGCGTCGGGCGCGACGAGCTTCGCGCTCACGATCTGGGCATACCAGACGACGGGCAGTGCCACCGCCCTCGGCGTGATTTCGACGTCGTTCCTCATCCCCTTCCTCGTCCTATCCCCGATCGCCGGGGCGATGGTCGACCGCTACAACCGCAAGCTGATGATGATGCTGAGCGACCTCGCCGCGGCGGCGGGCACCATCGCCGTCCTCGTGCTCCACACGACCGGCGGCCTCTCCATCTGGCACCTCTACCTCACGGCGATCCTCGTCGGCCTCGGGAACACGTTCCAGTGGCCGGCGTACTCGGCAGCGATCAGCACCATGGTGCCCAAGGAGCAGTACCAGCGGGCCAATGGGATGATGTCGCTCGTCGATTCCGGACCCGGCGTGTTCGCGCCGATTCTCGCTGGCGCTCTGTACCCGATCGTTGGCCTCACCGGCATCCTCGTGATCGATTTGGTGACCTTCGCTTTCGCCATCGGAACCCTGCTCGTCGTCCACATCCCCACGCCACCGCGTTCCGCAGAGGGCGCCGCGGCCCGGAGCCACCTGCTGCGCGAGGCCGTCTACGGGTTCAAGTACATCTTCGCGAGGAAGAGCCTCCTCGGGCTTGCCCTCTTCTTTGCCGTCCTGAACTTCGTCAACGGCATGGGCCTCGTCGCCCCGTTCATCCTGGCTCGCACGGGGAACCACAGCGCTTCCCTCGGCGCCGTGATGTCGGCGGCCGCCGTCGGCGGCGTCGCCGGAGGCCTCCTCGTAAGCGCGTGGGGCGGGTTCAAGCGGAAACTGACGAACATCTTCGTCGGCGAGTTCCTCCTCGGGTTCCTCGGCCTCTTCCTGTTCGGGTTCGGGCGCAGCCTCGCGTTCTGGATCCCGACCGCCGCGCTCGGCATGCTGGCCGTGTGCTTGTCCAACAGCGCCGCCCAAGCGATCTGGCAGGCCAAGGTCCCGCCGGACGTTCAGGGACGCGTGTTCGCGGCGCGGCGGCTCATCGCCTTCTCGCTCTTGCCCATCACGCCCATCCTCGCTGGGGTCCTGGCCGACTACGTGACCGAGCCGGCGATGACGTCGAACACGTGGTTGTCGCACGCATTCGGATGGCTCGTCGGCACGTCGGCGGGCTCAGGCTTAGGTCTCCAGTACGTTCTCGCGGGAGCCGTCTACTGCCTCGCCTGCCTCATCGTCCTCTTCTTCGTTCCCGCCGTGCGCAACCTCGAGGACCTCGTGCCGGATCACGACGCAGGGAAAGAAGAACCCGGCTCCGAGGCACCGGCCTAGCGTCCCCGAGCTCGTGTGGCGTTGGCCCGCTCTCGCGGACCATCGACAATCGCCACCGCGCCCGCTCGTGAGCGGGACGGATCCCGCACCGAAAACAGGGAGGCCAAAATGGACAAGCTGCGAGAGATCGAGCACAAGCGCAAAGAGGCGTTCACGTGGTTCATGGACCACAAGTCGAAGGGCTACAAGGCTGTCGCCGACATGGAAGAGCCGGTCATGTCGGATGCGGCGCTCAGCCGGAAACACAAGGAGCTGATCGCCGTCGGGATTTCCGTCACCATTGACTGCGAGTCCTGCATGCAGTGGCACATCGAGAAGGCTGTCGAGCACGGCGCGACCTTCGAGGAAGTCCTTGAGGCGCTGGACGTGGCCATCATGATGGGCAACGGCGCCACAACCGTCCGGGCGCGATTCGCGATGGACGTCATGAAGGACGTGTTCCCGAGCAGGACGTAGCCCTCGGCCTGACCCTACGGGTTGCCGATTGGCTTTCCACGCCGCGCGGTGCGGTTCGCTTGACCTTGGCCTCCGTCCGTGTATCATCCGTATCTGATTGTTCTGATATGTCAGACCGAACAGGAAGCGGCGGATGAGCGATATGAGGAGGAAGAAGGACGACGCGGAGTGCGGAGAGTGCTGTCAGGTCGCGGCCGTCGTCCGCGTCGACGAACGCGGCCAGATGGTGCTGCCCAAGGATGTGAGAGAGCGAATGGGCCTCTCCGCCGGGGACAAGCTTGCTCTCACGACGATCGAGTCGAAGGGCGAGATCTGTTGCCTCGTGCTGGTGAAGGCGGACGCGCTCGTGGACGGCGTCCGCGTGATGATTCGGGCGGTAGGGCTGTAGCCCAAGGAGGAAGTGAATGACCACGAATTCGAGACGCGATGATGAGATCCGGAAGTCGGTGCGCGAGAACTACGCCAAGCGCGCCACGTCGTGCAAGAGCGGTTGTGGCGGCACGTGCTGCTCGGAGAGCGCCTCGCCCGTGAGCCAGGCCATCGGCTACAGCGACGACGAGTTGCGTTCCATTCCCCAAGGCGCCGACCTCGGCCTCGGTTGCGGCCATCCGACCGCCCTCGCGTCGCTCAAGACGGGCGAGGTCGTGCTCGACCTCGGCTCCGGAGCAGGCATCGACTGCTTCCTCGCGGTTGACAAGGTCGGAGAGACGGGCCGCGCCATCGGCGTCGACATGACGCACGAAATGATCGAGCGCGCGAGAGACAACGCGCGCAGAGAAGGAATCGAGAACGTCGAGTTCCGCCTCGGCGAGATCGAACACCTGCCCGTCGCCGACGCCTTCGTCGATGTCATCATCTCGAATTGCGTCATCAACCTCTCGCCCGACAAGCCGCAGGTGTTCCGCGAAGCGTTTCGGGCGCTCAAGCGCGGGGGCCGGCTGATGGTCTCCGATATCGTCCTGCGCGGAGAGCTGCCCAAAGAAGTACAGGAGTCCATGGAGCAGTACGTCGGGTGCGTTGCCGGAGCCTCCCAGATCGACGACTACCTCGGCGCCATCCGCGACGCCGGGTTCCGCGACGTCACGATCGTCAAGGAAACGAGCGCCGAGAGCGCCTTCAGCGGCGGCGAAGCGGAGAAGCTCGGTGAGAAGGGGACGTTGAAGCTTGTGGTCGACGGCCAGGCTCTGCGCCTCGAGGACGTCGGGTTGACCGACGAGACGGCGCATCTCCTCGCGGCCACGGTGTCGAGCATCTGCGTGAGCGCACGAAAGCCGTAGCGCCTTGGGGCGGCGAGATGCAATGGCTCGCCGCCCCAAGGCGAACTAGAAGTAGAAGTGGATGCCGGTGCCGAACGCCGTCCACGCCTGGCCGAGCGTATTCGCCGCGAGGCCGAACTCGACGTTCCATGCAAAGCCGCGCGAGAAGTTGATCTCGATCCCGCCGACGAGGCTCCCGATGATTGGCTCACCGCCGTAGGGCGAGAGTTGGAACGACGGCCCCGCGGCAACGTAGAAGTCGACGGCCGCCGCGTCCACTATGCGATAGAGGCCGCGGACCGTGACGATGCCTGCGACGTCGCCGCCGTCGGCGAGGACGAAGAAGACGCCCTCAGCACCCCATCGCTCTGTCGCCCAATAGCGGGCCGAGAGGAGTCCACCCCACGGGAACTCACCCTGAAGGCCAAGACCAAACGATCGACCCGCGGACAGGTTCTCCAGCTGCCCCGTTGTCGCAGCAGCCGCCGGCGACTCCTGGGCAGCGGCCGCGAACGGCAACGCGAGAAGCGTGACAAGAGCAAGCATGCAGACAACTCGACGATTCATGATTCCCCCTCCTGCGATCGCTACTCCTTCGTGACTGTCCGCGTTGCGCTGCGGCCTTGCTTCCTCGCGCGTCGCGCGCGTATGGCAACGAAGCCGCCGACCACCACAATAGCTGCTGCGGCCGCGGTAACGATCCACGTCATGACCAGCGGACCCACCATGGTCTCACGAAGGCCTCGCACGTCTGCCTTGCGTTCGGCCGCCTGGTTCTCAGCGAGACTCAGCCGTTCCTCCATCTGCGTCATGCGCCGATCGACTTCCGCCGTCGCCGCGCCGGCCTGCGCGATCTCCGATTGCAGCTCCAGCCTATTGCGTTCGAGCAGCTCGCCCATTCGCCCCTCCGCCGCGGCCACCTGGGCGGTGGTCACGTCCGGGCAAGGCGGCGCCGTCGTGACGACCGCTGCAGTGTCTTGTTCAGGCATTTCGTTGTTCACGATGATCGGGGCCGATGTCGGCGGTACCGCCGCAACGAACAGCACCGCGACGAGCAGCCCGACCAGCCAGAGCTTCGCAAAGACCATGCTATCTCCCTTTTCTGGTCATCTTGCCCCGGTGACCCTCTTTCTTCTCCCCGATCCCAGCCGTCGCCGTCTCCAAACACTACTTCAGAACTGAACAGTCTAGTCCCTTCGCCGCCGGCCGCCAAGGGTCAGTTCTGTCTCACGCAAGATGAGCATGAACAGTGCGAGGTGTGGGGGAGACAGGTCTCGCCATCGCGCATCATCTGCACTTGTCGCGGCGGGCTTCATGATGACGAAGGCGCCGCCATCGTAGCGGCCGGTCCCGAAGAGACAAACCGGCTTCGTTGACCCACCTCCGCCCCGCCCATACAATTTCAGAGGAGGGAGTTGAATCCCATGAGAAGCCTCGTCACTCTTGGTCTCATCCTCGGTCTCGGAGCCGCTGCGTTTGCCAGCGAACCGATCTCGCTGACGTACGTTGTGGGAAGCGGGTACCTCGTGCGTCAGGGCGACCTCGTCGTGGCCATCGACGCCCTCACCGCGTACGGCGTTCCGACGGCGACGCGCGGGGTCATGCAGTCCGCCCAGCCGCCATTCGACGTCGATCTGATTCTCGTGACCCACTCCGACGTCGACCACTTCGACGCTCAACTCGTGAGCGGGAACATGACTGCGAATCCCTCGGCCATCCTCGTCGGCCCGGCCGACGTCGTGCGCACGGTGAAGGCCATCGCACCCCAGATCGATCCCGCTCGGTGCATCGTCGTCCAGCCGGGTCTCGAGACCTTGGTCGAGCAGCAGTTCATAGGCCTCTTCCTCGAGGTCTTCTCGTTTCCCCACCCGCCATCCGGTGTTCCGGAGAACGTGGGGTACCGACTGACGTTCGACGGCCTCGTGCTCACGCACCCGGGCGACATCGATGAAACACGGGCAGCCGACGACTTCACGCGCACCGGATGGGACCACATTCCCGTCGATGTCGCCGTCCTGCCGTTGTGGTTCTTTGACGAGGCCGAGCGTTCGGTACTCGCTCTCACGCCCGCCGCGCGCTACGTTCCCACACACGGCTCCTGGAGTATGCTCCCGTGGGCCTACGCCTCAGCAAGAGAGGCCGGAGTCGACGTGATCTGCCTCAGTCGGCCACTCCAACAGATTTGGCTGACTGAGGCGCCGGGCAACTAGAACGCGAAGGCCCAACACTACCCCATCGGCTCCGGCGTCGTCGGAAGGTCGAACCCGCGGAATCGGTCGATGTGCAGGAAGGAACCGGTGTCGCACGGATGCTCGCTGCGCACGATGCGGCCGCGGGGGTAGCCGAACGGAAGCAGTGTCGCGATCTCCCAGTCCTCGGGAACCCCGAGGAGCTGCCTCGCCTCGGCCGAGCGGCCGGGAATGATCGTACAGCCGTAGACCCCGTCCTCGGCGAGCGACAGGAGGAGATACCCAAGCGCTATCCAGATTGCGGCGTGGGCGTTCAGATCCGCCGGACCCTGCGGCGTCCGTTCTCCCCGCTTCGGTCGGTACACGGGCACGAGGAGCCCCGGAGCGGTGAGCACCATCGTTCGCTGGAGTGGAAGCGCGCGCAGGTAGATCTGCCGAGCCTCCGCCGAAAGCAACGCGAACTTCGCGGCCAAGACATCGGGATCCGCGACATTCTCCAAGCCGGCCGCGTCCGCAAGGCTCGTGCGCAACGCGCGATCGTGGATCTGGATGAAGCCCCACTCCCACAGATGGTTGTACGCCGGCGCGCGAAGCGCCGCCCTCACCCCCTTGGCGACGACGTTCGTCGGTACCGGCCGATCGTCGAACGTCCGCACAGTGACTCGCGTGTTGAGCGCTTGCCAGAGATCCATGCGACAGCCCCCCCGAGAGAGCCC
>Ga0247841_10008149_pt1 | contig 15235 bp, 11 predicted proteins | sample LaCruzMarch2015__2_FD_192410 | JGI IMG/M metagenome (GOLD analysis project Ga0247841, IMG submission 192410) | Freshwater microbial communities from meromictic Lake La Cruz, Castile-La Mancha, Spain - LaCruzMarch2015_18m | ecosystem: Environmental > Aquatic > Freshwater > Lake | place: Spain...
GTTGAACCCTTAACTTGCATGACCATCGGGGCGTAGCGCAGACTGGTAGCGCGTTTGCTTGGGGTGCAAAAGGTCATGAGTTCAAATCTCATCGCCCCGACCATTTTCCCTAATAAAAGGCGGGTTTTAACAAACCTGCCTTTTTCTTTTTCCGGTTGTGTTGGTGGTTTTGTTGGATTTATGCTTGCATTATGTTAGCTGGGTGGTGTAGTGTTGCGGCATGTAACGGGAGGGACTTGTCATGCCTTTGGAACTGCGCCGCAACCGAGATGGAAAACTTCGCCCCTGCTTCTACGGGCGCTACCAGGATAAGACTGGAAAACTTAAATGCGCCAATCTCGGGGTCGAGATTAAAGGATGTCCGCCGAAATCGCTCCACGGGACGGGGGATAAAACTTTTGAGGAGTCACGTCAGCGGGCGGAGAAGAAGTTGGCGGAACTGATCGAGGAAGGGCGCACGAGCCGCGGCATCCGCTACTGGGCCGAGAAGGTCTATGAACTCAAAAGCGGTGTCCGGCTGGAATCCCCCACCATCGAAAGCCTGCCTGTCGCATGGGCGGCCATTCCGCGTAAGCGTCCGCCTTCGGCGTTTTACCTGTCCTACACTCAAGCCGCATTGCGCCGTTTCTCTTCCTTCATCGCGGAAAAGTTTCCGAACGTGAAAGAATTGGCCGTCGTGACCCGCGATCATGCGCGGGCCTTCATGGAAGCCGAAAACAAGCGGGGATTGTCGGCCCGGACATGGAACGGGACGCTTAGCGTTCTCCGCTCCGTCTTCCGCCACCTGGAGCCAAACGCCGATGCCTATCGTTCCTACCTGCTAAACACGCCGGGGCGAGTCATGGAAACGATCCATCGTGAGCCGTTCGCGGCGGATGAAATCAAGGCGGTTCTGGACGCGGCGACGGACGATGAACTCATGCGCCCCTTGATTGTGACGGCCCTCTGCACGGCCATGCGGCGCGGAGACTGTGCACTGCTAAAGTGGTCGAACGTGGACCTGGCCGCTGGCTTCATCACGGTGAAGACAAGCAAGACGGGAGAGACGGTTGAGATTCCCATCCTACCCGCTTTGCGCACGGAGTTGAGCCGAATACCACGCGGCACAGGCGAGCACGTCTTCACCGAGGCGGCGGCCATGTATCGGAAGAACCCTGATGGTCTGAACTGGCGCTTGAGTGACGTTCTCGCCAAGGCGGGATTTGTGGATGCCGATACGGCAGAGCGCGTGAACAGTCAGAATAAAAACCCGCCGAAGCCCTCTCTGCCAGTTATGCCCGTTGCGGAAGTCCGCCGCCGGGGGCTGGCGTGGATTGATGGGGCGAAGATGATCGAGGGGAAGCGGGGGCGATTAAGAGCGGTGTTTGAGAAATACATGGGCGGTCAGTTTATGCCGCAGATTGCGCGGGAGCTTGGCGTCAGTAAAGGGACAGTTTCGGGCCACATCAGCGAAATCGAAGCTGCCATCGGCGCGGCCGTAGTCCGGCGGCAGGAGCGAACGCCGGTCCCTGCCGTGATTCGCGGAGTGACGCAAGCTAAAAAGGGAAACGAACAGCGCAGCCGGCGGGGCAATATCAAAGGCTGGCATTCCTTCCGGACTACCTTCATCACGCTGGCGCTATCTGCCGGGATGCCGATGGAATTGGTCCGGCGCGTGACCGGCCACACGACAGTTGACGTTGTGCTCAAACATTACTTCCGCCCCGGCCGGGAGCAATTCCGGGTTGCGCTCCAAGCGGCCATGCCGAAACTGCTGATGAACGGTGCAAAAAGCCGGGATGAGCAATTAAGGGAGATAATTGAGGGAATGACCCCGAAGACGCTGAAGAAGGATAAGACACGGGCGTTATCTATATTGGATGAAAAATTGTGAAACCACAGAACATTAACAAGCTGGAAATTATAGCGTGGATTCTGACACTGTCGGCAGACGACCCCCATCTTGCCTCCGTGGAAGCGATGCGGCGTGGCATAACATCAGAAATTGAGGCTGAAGGCCAGGCACTGAACATCACGACGGCAGCAAAGCGAGTGGGCTTATCACGCCCGTGTTTGTATAGGGCTCTCGCCACAGGCGCGTTGCGGGCTTTCTATCCTTACGTAGGAGCGCATCCTCGGATCACTGAAGGGGAGCTTGTCAGATGGCAAAAGACACGGAAGGCATCAAATCCGTGAGGAATGATCTTTGTGCCCACTATACACACTACATGTTGGCTCGGAAACTGGACATAAACTAGACAAACAGGACATTGCGCTTGCATTATACTCTGGTGGCCTGCCACGAATCCGATCATCAGTTTTTAAACTGTAGATTGCGGAGCGAGAGCGGAGTGGTTTGGACGGATTACAGAAACGTGTCCATGCCGTGGACATGTACCCCGTCAAGAGCGGGTATTAGAAAATCATCGCAACGAAGTAAACAATATGCACGCATCTTCTGTCTTCGCCAAAGCTCTATGGCGGACAGGTCGACGGGACAAGTTGGTGGGCAGGTCAGGGTGCCTATTCCCTATAACTATCCGAATCCTATTGGTTTTCCGTTAAATTGCCGATGAATTGCCGATAAATTGCCGATAAACTATACGTCCTTGAACGGTTAGCCGTATTCGCCACCACTAGCCAGCCGTCTTTAACCCATTTTTGCAACAGAATCCGCACCATGCGGCTCGATAATCCAAGCACATGGGTCACATCCGGGGCCGTAATTTTGTCCTTCTTGGCAAAAAGCGAAAGCACGATCCTTGCCCGATGATCAAGCCGACGCAATTGTTCCGGCTCTTGTGGCACACCTTTCTTTGCGTACTTAACTGCCTCGTCCTTAGCCTGCGTAAAAACCTTGGCCAATAAAGACGTAAAATACGCGATCCACGCGGTCAAGTCTGTCTGTGCCCTGCCTTGATAATAATTGTGGCTCTTATGAACCGCTAAAGAAGAATAGTAACTGGCCAAATCATGGGCGTGATGCTCCTCCATCGAAAAGAACCCATGCAAGCCGTAGCCGTCGCGCTGTAAAATAAATGTCGCCAAAAGCCGGGCAGTTCGGCCGTTGCCGTCATAATATGGATGAATCGTAACAAACTGATAATGTGCCAAAGCCGCGATGATCGGCACGGGAATATTTTCTCTTTCGGCCTTCCTTACCCAGCGCACCATTTCAGCCATAAGCCTGGGTACGTCTTTTGCCTCGGGCGGCAGATAAATGATTCCGCCAGACTGCGAATCACGAATAACATTCTGGCCATCACGATAAGGAGTCGGTTTTGCCCGCTTACCCTTATCCAAAATTGCATGAAGTCGTTTGATCAAATTCTCGCTGAATTCAATCTTGCTGCCCGCCCAGGTTTCGGTTTTAAGAAGCGCATCCCAGTAATTGCGCACTTCGTCGACATCCCGCTCCCGGCCGTGGAAATGAGTCTTTTTTTTCTCAATAACTTCCTGGGCCTGTTTTAAAGTCAACTTATTGCCTTCAATACGCGTTGAATAATGCGTTGACCTGACACGCGCCTTGTGACGCAACTCTGCTTCAACCGCAGGGGATAACGGTGTGTTTTCAATAATTGCATTAGCGGCTTCAATATCCATCAATGCACGGGCAATTGACGGACTGATGGCATAAATCGGCTCCCATGTGTTTTGTTTATTCATGTTGAGTAAGAATCCCGTAGCATATTTCCTGTCTAATACTATAGCCAAAACAGTGCGTTATATCAATGGGAAAAAGGGACCGTAGCGACTCACGAAAATGGAAGCATATTGAGATGTTTTATGGCGCCAATCATGGTATAAATTATGTCGCGCACATTTGAAAGTCATGAGTATGCAAAATCCATATTGCGACGCGCTTGGGATCGCGGTTCCTACAGTGGAGAAGGCTGCCCAGAGCCGTGATGCATGCAGCTACAGCCTTCTCATTGCGGTGCTCTTGGAACGTGGTGGTCCGGTCACTCTCGAACAGGCGGCGCAACGCATAGCCGTGGCAACGAACAACGACGCGAAAGACGTATTGGCCTCTCTCAAACGCTGCAAACCGGCGCGACCGCCAATCTATCGCAATGGCGATTCGTATGAGCTTGATCCGCACAATGATGAAACTGACCTGTGGGTCTTTCGCCTCGGACTGCGGCCACCAAAGGCGCCTCCCTTCCGTGTTGTCGAACCGGTGACGAAAAGGGTGCCCTTGCCTGGTCCGGATGAACCACTGACACTGGACGAGCTTTCCGAGGCGTGGCGGCGTTACATACCCTCCGGTTTCTCGGCACAGCGCCTGGCGGTATCGGTACTCGATGCCCATGGCAAGCCCATGAAACCGGAGGATGTCGTGGCCTATTGCCGGGCGCGGACAAACTGGCCGTCGCTTTCCGTAGATGCCGCCCAATATTGGGGACACAACGCTCCCGTTCGCGTGCGAGAAGACGGCTTGTGGGAGCTGCGGGCCGGCCATGAGGCCGTGCGGTCAGCCCGGCGCGCTGTGCGCGCGCTCATCGAAACAGAACGCCGCTCTAACCAGCCCGATCGCGCCGATATCGAGGCCATGCATCAACGTTGGGAACAGGAAAAGGAGGCACACGCGAAAGAATTGGAACGTTTACGACGCGTGCTCATACATGCCTTCCCCGGCGACAGGCCGGAAGCGATTGTTCTCATTGATGTTAACCGGCATCATATCGAGACGCTCCTCAGTGATCAAATCAGCCATGTGGGCGAGCGATTAAAGGATTATGACGTCATTGCCGGGTTGGAGATCCGCAACGTCTTGCGAACGCTCCATTTCGATCCTGGCGCGCGTCATCTCCACGACCTCGGTCCGTCGCAAAAAACCCGAAAACTAAACCGCCGCGGGCGCACACTCAAGATTACGACGGAAATGCTCATCCGTAGTTCCTGTGGTCTTAGTCGTCCGCTGGGGGACAAAGCAACCCTGCTGGCATACCTGCAGGGCATGCAGAAAACAAGGTTTCGCCGGCGGCTGGAGGCGGATACAAAAGCGCTTTTTGCTATCTACCAATACGGTCGGCTTCATGGCTGTATCCGCCTGCGCTGGGGATTTATCGACGAGACTTTGCCCGCGCCATGGGTTCAGCGCGACGAACGGACTTTATACGACCTGATGGAAAGTTCGAACGAGCGGGATGTGCCGCTGGAAGTTGTTGTGGGCAGTGCACCCGGATGGGAGGATCCGTGGTCACGGGCGCGCCCTGCTTGCGTTAGAAAGGATCCTCGTGGCTGTTATCAACTCTTCGATACAGAAGGTAATTGGATAGATGAAATCGATGTCCAAGCGGCCAGATTATCTATATTCAGCGTTCGGAGACCCGTTCCACTGGACAAAAACGAAGATAATAAATAGATATTGCATAATAAAGTCTCATAGTTTATTGACCTGCTCCATTGACGTTGGAACCATAATTTCGTCCATGACTATTCCCTGACCTATCCCGACGCCCGCGCCGGAGAAATTTCCTTTGAAGCATCTTTGAAACATAATCTCTTTGACGCCTTCACTGTTTTGAGTAAAGTTATGATGTGTGGGTTGGCCGCTGGGATTCTATTTATGAGGCAGAATAACTGTTCGAGTAACAAATAAATGAGAGACGCTGTCGAAAGAACCACTTGGGAGAGCAACGCGCGACGGTTGGATGACTTGTTTGCCTGGTTGAATGAACTCGGCTTGCGTGTGACAGGCTCTCGAATCAATGCCTACCGTAAGGCATGTTGGGGGTTTGCTGCACCAAAGGGGAACAACACAGAAGGCATGTCCCGAGAAGACTTCGTGAAGAGGGTCCATCTCGCGTATGAAATTCAGAGCCTCGTCAGAGTTCAACAAGCCTTCGGTGTTCATTCCCCTCCAGGGCTAAAGGCAAGACTGGCGGATATGCTCAAAGGTCCGCTGTACGTATCGGACGAGAAGGCAACGAACTCCAGCAACAAGGCCCGCAACATTGGGTTTGAACTCCAGCTAGGAGCCGTCTTTGCAGAGGCCGGACTCGATGTGCGTTTCGCGCAGGATGCCGATATTACTGCGGACTTTGCGGGAGTCCGGGTCATCGTGGAATGCAAACGCCCACAGAGTTTTGACGCGGTAGGGACTCGTCTCCACGAAGGGTTGAAGCAACTGGCAGGGCGGTACAGTTCTACTACAACACAGACGACCGTTGAACGAGGCATCGTTGCGCTCTCGCTTGGAAGGGCTCTCAACCAGGATTTCCAGATACTACCTGTCTCCAAGGCGTTGGTTCTCAGGAGAAAAGCGGAGTCAATTACGGAGAGATGCTGGTATCACTACAGAAAGGAATGGGTTGATGCCGGACACCCCCAGACCATAGGTGTTCTGCTCCAATACGACTTTCCCGCCATCATCGAGGCGGACGGATTGATTACCTACTGTAGCGACACCGTTCTTACGAATGCGGTTGGTACAAAACCACAAGATGTGGCCTTTCTGAGGCAACTTGCCTGCGCACTGGGCAGGAAGAAATTAAAGGAACCAGATGCGGAACTCGAACCAGCAACTGTACCATATTCGGAGACCGATACACGGTCTCCTCAAGGGTGAGTTGCGTCGTTAGGTGTAGCATATGACGAAGCAACGGAATAGAGAGCTTCATCATTATGTCCCGCAGTTCTATCTGCGGCATTGGTGTGAAGCGGATGGAAAAATGTGGGTACATCCCCGTGATGGCTCTCCTTTATATCGAGCCAGCCCAAAATCATTCTGTGCGGAAACTGGCCTTTATGACACTTCCACAACCCCTGAATTGCGGGCTTGGGACCAGGAGGGCGACTTGTCCCGCGGCGAGGCGATCTTTGCCAAAAAGTGGCCCGACATCTTTGAGTGCGCGTGCAACAAGAGAACAAAGATGAATCTCGCACGCTACTTGGCTATCTCTTATCTCCGCCACCCCAACACCCGCCGTATGATTGACAACATCAACACCGCAACACGCGATTTGATTTCCAAGATTGTGCCGCACCAGAAGACTATAGATATCCGTGTCAAAGACAAGAGTCTTACTCTTGACGTCGATCACGTCAGGCAAAAAACAGAGGATACGGACACAAACATTCAAGAGGGTTTTCTAAGGGTAATGCGTTCTTCGGCTCAAGACCTCGCAAACACCTTGTTCAATCGGAAATGGGGCATCCTTTTTTCATCCGAACCTATATTCGCTACCGCTGATTGTCCTTTCGTTTTATGGAGAGGAAGCTCTAGTTGCCGCACTTTCGGAATCGGAACAGCTGGCACTCAGCTGTCTTTTCCTCTTTCTCCTCGGAAACTCCTTCTTATCGATGACGACTTCACGTATGATGGCATGCTGTACCCTTTGAAGTCGGTTGGGAATCTCAACACAGGCATCATCAAAGCAGCAGAACGTTTCGTCTTTTCTGCGACTCAAGACGTTATAGGCACCCAATCGCCTTCCCTGTACGCTGGGCCCGCAGCAGGCCTAGCGTACGGTGAGGCATGCAGTGTGCGAACAACCAGGAGAAAGCAATGATGAAAACGGAGGTACTTTGGGCAGCAATTGCCACTATTGCCGCTATTGTTTCGGCTCTTCTTGCATTCTGGAGCACGATGATCGCCAAGCGCGCGTTGCGGTTGAGCGAAAGAGATACCGCTGACAGGGCACGTCAATTCTCACTTTACCTGATTGATGGCTTCCGGTACAAGATCAATGCGGCAAAAGAATGGAAGTCCATTCTCGCGTTCTCGCTTTCTGTAACCAACTCTGCCACTCAGCCGAACAGTATTGTCCGCATCGAACTGCACGTTGAGTGCCTACGCGAAGATGGGCAAAATGTGGTATACACGCTTTCCCATAACCCGAAACTCTCGGAAAGTATCGTGGGGTTGGATTTGACGCCCTTCGAGTGCCCGGTGCCGTTTGGGCCGAAGGAAGGAAGATCTGGATGGGTTCTATTTTCAGAATCCCCAGTCGTTCCTCCACGCATCAGACGTGATCGATATGTTATCGTGCTCACCGATGCAACGGGGTCGGACGTTAGGACAACCTGCTTGATCGTAGGAGAGTTGAAACACAATGAAGATCAGACTGACAAAAGTTAGGCCTGTCCAGATTGTTGGAGACGGGCTCGTATCAAGTACGGAACGTGGAGAAGGACGATTCATCCCTGTCTTAATTCTCAACACTGCTGACCGTCCGGATATTGACGAACTCCTTCGCGTTCACCAGAACCTACCACCTGGCGATGTTGTAACACAGTGGAGCACGGTACTGTTTGCCAAGGAAAGCATTGTTTTGAACATGCGTTTTATCAAACCGATGTCTTGTAAATTTGGTATTGCCTTCGACCCATACAAATATGGGGTTCTCATTGACGCAATCCTCTATGCTCAAGCACTTTACTTCCTGTCTGGAAAAGTTGGAGACCAGGTCTCCAGCACAACCGATAAACCGAAGATTCTTGCAGAGGTTCCCAGATTATCGTTCCTAAATACTTGGAACAAACGCTATCTACGGATAGCATCCAGACGTTTCCGGTTGAATGGTTTGGATCGGACAGCGGCCAAGCGAGCGGCACGGGAGATGATCGAGAGCATACGAGAGATGTGGGAGATGCGTCGGGGGTAAGATGACGTACAACCACCGGTTGGTAGATATTATCACCCGCGGCGGGCAAATACGAATTATTTTGATTGTCTTTCGGCGGGGGAAGGCTTTATTATTTCAATCAGTCGGCATGGCGCCGGCAATACACAATGAGGTGACAAACTCAAATATCTGACATGACATAACAATTTTGCGTTAACACAGTAATCGTTTCACCTGAAAACCGCGAATTTTCGACTCATGAAATGACACTGATGGGGACGCGCCATTCGGGCGCGGCTTCTCGTTTTGTGTTTCATGAGTGGGGCTTCGCGGTCCCTCAGGTGAGGCATGAGCTTGGAGTGCGCGCCCCTTCGTTTTTCGGGCGGGCTCCAGCATGAGGACCGCCAGTGATAAAACAAATCAAACTAATCCAAATAGTCTGTTTTCTGCCATACGTTGTAAACCTGATCGTTCTCGTGGTGTATTTTTCCCTGCCGCGTCTCCATCCATTGTTTGATTTTTCCACGTTTTTTGTGTGGCCGATTGTAGCCTTCACCTTATTTGCCGTTCTCGAAGTGCTCACGTTCAGTCTCCAAGAAACAACCAGGCAACTCGTTCGGATATATCTCCTTCAGAAATCAGGAATGGGATATGACGACAGTTTGCTGCCCGTCTACCAGTTGAAGCTCACCCCAAATTGGACAGTCCCAATCATACCGGTCTACATGGTTTCACAGGTGGCGTCGTTTTCGCTACTGCTTTTCTCGTTTGGTTGGGGTGTCGCCGTCTTGGCGCACGTGATTGCCTACGCAATCACCATATGGATTCCAATTCCCTATTCGCTGCTCATGCCTTCTATCAAAACTCATCTTGTTCGGAGTTCCGAGATGGTCAAGTTCGCGGCATTCACAGAAAGATTCGACACGGAACGATTCATCCTCCTGATCGACGAGGCGCTCTCGGAGAGAAGGAACCTGGGCAACTGGTGGGCAAAAATATTGCAGGAGAAGCTAGCAGGAAGAGAGGAAGTGGAAATAAAAATGGAACGGGATTCCAAGCGAATTGATACATACGGTCTTCTCGGTATTGCCGATGATGCGTATCAGATATTGCGAACCTTCAATGAAACAAAAGACCGTTTCTACGATTGTCGCGGCGGGGTATTCTTAGAGGCGGATCCTGCCATTAACGATATAAACAAGTGCGTAACTGGGATAAAAAATGCTCTCGCAAAACTCGAAGAGACCATACCAAAGCTCACCAACCGGCCGAAAGATATTAAAGAGGTTGAGTCGGATTTCTGCAATACCCTCGGCATTTATCTCTGCGATTTGCTTAACTCCATGAACGCTTTTCTTCACTTCCTCCGAATTCATAAAGCAACCATGCCAAAATTTTTCCTTACGAGAGGGTGGCGCAGATGGAAGTCCCTAAGAGACTTCCACCGACATGAGAACGCAAGAATGAGATCGGGAGCTAGTATGATGACAATCTATAGTATATATAATACCAGGCACCAAGCGTCGTGAATAGGTGCATTATGAAAAGCAAAGCGGCCACTGAAGTAGGAGTCCTTGCGCCAGGCCGAGCACAGCGACATAGAAGGAGTAGCCATGCCTGCCGAGAATAAATACAGAACCGATGCTGAACGACTGGGCGACCTGCTGTTCAAATCGACCGAAGGGCCGGATCCGGAGGTGAGTAATCTCACGGAGGAAGAGGAGATCGAGATACAAGAGTTATGGGATTCACAAGGATACAACGAAATGCTGGGTCCGTATGACCATTCCGAGCGTTGGGTAGATTTGATTACCGGACACCGCGTGGCGATCTCGCCTGCGCCGGATCCGGCAGAAGACGAATTACCCCCGCCGCCCATCATGACTTGGGAGGAAATTGAGCAAGGGTGTTCAGGACAGTTGGACTTAAATTTTCCAGGTTTGATCCCAAGCCCCAACGTCGCAGAACGCACATTCCTAGTCTTGGCCCGCGAATGGCAAGCGGAATATGAAGCGCAGCCGGCACCCAAACGGCTAACCAACCACATGGGCGATCTTGCCCTGGCCTGCCTGATACTGTCCGTCGATTGGGGAAACGAATTTACAGACGTTGCCAGGAAGCAAATGGAGATCAACAGGTTGACGGCCGTAGCCCACGACCACCCGTCATGGATGAACGAACTCCCATGGGAACTCTGTCAATCTTCATTTCTTGTTTCCCCGCCGCAATCAGACGCTGTGCAGAAGTTGACCGTCAACCTAGACCACCATAACTCATCAATTCGATGCTGGATGATGGAGATCGGCTGGTTTGTGGTCCCGTGGCTGAATCCCGCCGAGGCTACGACAAGGCTGTTGAAGAACTTAGCAGATACGCTGAGGGGGCAGTTCAAGGCCGCCGGCCTGGCGGCCCGGCTATTTGACAAGGAGGATGATTTTCTGGCCTTCGCGCGTTCCTTCACGCCACCGGATTCATTTGAGGAACAGTATCAGAACCGGCTCAAACGCATGGAGGAATTCGGCATCCAGACAGTGCAAGCACCCTTCTGGGAAACAGAAGCCATCTGCCGGAAAGAGATTGAACGGGCCGGACTTGGATTTCGAATACGAAAGGTAGGCAAACATAAAACCTAAAAGCACGGTCCTTAGACGAGCGAACGGGCGGCTCGCGTTGCGAAGTCTCGCCAAGGGCGGACTTTGTCGCAAAATCAAAACATGGAAAAACCTGTTTCTATGGAAGATAAAAAAGTCGGACTTTCTCAAGTCAGCGCAAATTTATCACGCTTTGAGCGTGATAATATGCTTATTTCGTAACGATTTCCGTTTCCAATAGTTATAAGTTCGGATGTGTGACCCCGATTTCCGACGATGAGAATCTGAACAGTCATATTGATGTCGCTACCAAGCAGAGCACAGGGTTGGTTATCATTTATTCCTTCACCGGTTCATATTCCGGGCCGCCGAAGCCGCCGCTGAGTTCCTGATAACCATGAGCCGAGAGGAATAATTCCCAGAGGCCGGTGTCCTGATGATACACGGCCAAATCCGCTTTCCCGTCGCCGTCATAATCCGCCGGCATCGGTATGCCATTTATATTTCCAGCCCCGCCGCCCCACCAGGTATAATATCCATTGGTACTCAATGTGCTGGACATTAACACCTGCCAATAAGCCGTGGCTGGAGCATACACGGCCGGATCGGTCAATCCATCACCGTCGTAATCAGCGCTGGCCGGCAGATCACCAATCCCTCCGAATAATCCGGTCATAAGCTGATATCCAACACTGGATAAGCCAATGCCCCAAAGTCGGGATTCCTCATTATATACCGCCGGATCCGCTAACCCATCGCCGTCATAATCCGCCATCACCGGCTGGTAGCCGGGCTCACCAAGAGAGGTATAACAAGAAACATACCCTCTTGACGATGCCGCCCCCATCCAGTATCCATCCGCTTCACGATACACGACAGGATCGGTTTTCGCATCCCCGTCAAAATCACAGGGCACCGCTACAAAATTAGGTCCGCCGAATGGGGGACAGTTTACCAACTGCCCGTTAGAGGATAACAATGCCAGCCACCATCCACTTGAACATTCATAGGCCGCCACGTCCGTGAGTCCATCGCCATCGTAATCTCCGGGAACCGGCGTCCACCCAATCCCGACGTCTCCAATCCAGACAGGTTCACCATACCGCACTCCGGACAATTCAGCATACCACCGTCCCAAAACGCTTTGATAGAGACATCCATCCGCCTTCCCGTCGCCGTCATAATCGTTAAACGAACGACCAGGCGAATTGACGCCGCTGGTCTTGATTGTTACTAACCCAGCGGCCGTGGTCGTATTGTTCGCAAGATTTGGATCGTTCAGCGTGCTCAAGTGTCTTACGACCACGTCCACCTGCTGAACTCCGCTCAAATCGCCACGCACCGTCAGACTGCGTTTTGCCAATGGCGTAAGAATTACCAGATATTTTCCACCCGCGTTCAGGGTGAAATTGCTTTGCACCGATCCGATCCAGACCATTGCGCCCGCACTGGCACCCATCTGGAAATCAAACTCCACCCCGGAGGCGCTGATCGCGTCCGGACCTAAGTTGGCTAACCGGCAGGATACCGTCCCGGCATGGGAGAGATTAGTCACGTTCACCGGCAGAAACACAAAATCGCTCACAGCAATATCCGCTGTCCCGGTTGCCTGTTCCGGCGGCAGCGCGGCATAGCCCATGCCCACGTAACTCATCGGACTGATCAGTGTCGCCGTCTTGGCCCGCACCCAGTAGTAATAGGAATCTATCTGGTTGATAGCATAGTCATCGTAGGTATAAGTATTGCCGAGTTTCATCAATAACGAACTACTCTCAGGAATATCCGCGATCCGTCCGGCCATATTCGCGTCATTCGTCTGGCTCCGCCAAATTTCATATCCGGTCGCTCCGGCCACTCCCTGCCATGAAATCCGGATTCTGTTCGTGTATGTTCCTTCGGTCGCTGAGACGCCTCCGGGTGTTCCGATGTTGGTGGAAATCTGCAAATATAGGCCAGTGAAGATGGAGGTACTTCCGCCGGTCACAAACTGGCTTTGATTACTCGGCGCCACATAACCGGATAATGCACCGTAGCCGATGCCATATTGACCGGTTACCGCGCTCGCCGCCGCCAAGTTGCCAGTGCCGAATGTCGGACCAGTATATCCAACCGGCGCAGTCAACTGCCAGTTCCCATCTGCCGGCGTGACTTGAACCGCCAGCCAGCCGTTTGGCGGCGGGACCGCGTTCACCGTCAAGCTCGCTACTGCGCTGGTGGCCGTGCCGGCCACGTTGGTGACCAGGCACCGGTAATTGCCTGCGTCGCCGGACGCCACCGATGCGATCGTGTAGGTCGCGCTGGTAGCCAAGTCAATATCTATGGTGTTTTTCTGCCACTGGTAGAACAACGGCGTGGTCCCCGTCGCCGTCACCGTGAAACTCGCCAACGTCCCGGGATTGTTGGTCAGCGACTGCGGATCGGCGGTGATGACCGCCGGTGCGTTCACCGTCAAGCTCGCTACCGCGCTGGTGACTGCGCCGGCTATATTGGTGACCAGGCACCGGTAATTGCCGGCGTCGCTGACCGCCAGCACTGCGATCGTATAGTTGGTTGCCGTGGCGCCGCCAATGTTGATATTGTCCTTCTGCCACTGATAATTGAGCGGCGCTGCTGTTCCTGCCGCTGATACAATAAAACTCGCGGTTTCACCAACGCTCCGGATTAGCGACTGCGGGTCCGCCATAATTACCGGCGGCGGCCATGGGGCGGTCGAGCGACCGCCAAACGTCGCACCCCAGCCCGTGGTCCCAGCCAAGTAATAGACGGTTGCATTACTGACACCAGCGAACACACCCGAACCACAGTTGGGGGCGTTACCCTTGCAATAGACTCCCGTCAGGCTGGTGCATAAACAGAATGCCGCGTTCTCGATGTCGGTGACACCGCTGCCAAGCGTGACGCTGATCAGGCTGGTGCAGGAACGGAACGCCGAGTCCCCGATGCTGGTGACGCTGTCCGGGATCGTGACGCTGGTCAGGCTGGTGCAGGAACGGAACGCATTGGCCCCGATGCTGGTGACACCGCTGCCGATCGTGACGCTGGCCAGGCCGGTGCAGGAACGGAACGCATGGGCCCCGATGCTGGTGACACCGCTGCCGAGCGTGACACTGGTCAGGCCGGTGCAGGAACGGAACGCCGAGTTCCCGATGCTGGTGACACCGTTGCCGATCGTGACGCTGGTCAGGCCGGTGCAGGATTCGAACGCATAGGTATTGATGCTGGTGACGCTGTCCGGAATCGTGACATTGATCAGGCTGGCGCAGAAACGGAACGCATAGGCCCCGATGCTGGTGACACCGTTGCCGATCGTGACGCCGGTCAGGCTGCTACAGAATTCGAACGCATAGGTATTGATGCTGGTGACGCTGTCCGGGATCGTAACGCTGGTCAGGCTGGTGCAGGTATGGAACGCATAGTCCCAGATGCTGGTGACACTGTCCGGGATCGTGTAGCTTCCGGCTTTGCCGCCCGGGCATTGAATGAGTGTGGTCTGGCTCTTGTTGAATAAGACCCCATCCACACTGCTATAGAAGGAGTTGAGCGGATCCACCGTGATTGCCGTCAGGCTGGTGCATGAATAGAACGCCAAGGCCCCGATGCTAGTGACGCTGGCAGGGATCGTGATGCTGGTCAGGCTGCTGCAGGAAGAGAACGCATTGGCCCCGATGCTGGTGACGCTGGCAGGGATCGTGATGCTGGTCAGGCTGCTGCATGAATAGAACGCCGAGTCCCCGACGTTGGTGGCACCGTTGCCGATCGTGACGCTGGTCAGGCCGGTGCATGAATAGAACGCCGAGGCCCCGATGCTGGTGACGCTGTCCGGGATCGTGACGCCGATCAGGCTGGTGCAGGAATTGAACGCATTGATCCCGATGCTGGCGACGGTCTTCTCCTCTATGGTGGACGGGATGACAACCGCACCGCCGGAACCGGTGTAGCTGGTGATGTTGATCGTGTTATCGGCATTTGTCGTGTAGGTGAAGTCATAGGCCTTGATCGTCGCTGTGGTTGCCAACAAGAAAAGCGCCGGCAGCCACCATGCCCGGCCGATTCGCATCCACAAAAACACCAGCTCCCATCCATTTTTCATTA
>Ga0247841_10008151_pt1 | contig 15233 bp, 6 predicted proteins | sample LaCruzMarch2015__2_FD_192410 | JGI IMG/M metagenome (GOLD analysis project Ga0247841, IMG submission 192410) | Freshwater microbial communities from meromictic Lake La Cruz, Castile-La Mancha, Spain - LaCruzMarch2015_18m | ecosystem: Environmental > Aquatic > Freshwater > Lake | place: Spain...
CTTCCCTTTGAATCATTAGCATTTGAGTTCAAATGCCAAAGTCCAAGTAAATTTGAATCATTAAATGGACTGCTTAAAGAAAATTCAGCCCCCCTATCACTTGCATTCCAATCAAGTTCCCCCATCGGTTTGATGGGGGGATTAATAACAGCAGAATTCAAAAAATAACTACCAAAATTAAAATCACTTGCAGTTGAAAAATAAACATTCCGCGGAAGAGAAATATAAACAACCGGCGCCGTGTAATTAATATTTCGATCAACAGCAGTACCTTTGTTATTATTTGTATCTAAACAATTAACATCCCAATAATGATCGCCCGTTCCAAACGCAACCAAATTCGCATCTAAAGAAACAACAGTATTCGCAGAAACCAAAGAACTATTCCTATCAACAAGCGTATTAGTAATATACAAATTACAATCCACAACAGTCTCATCCACAGAAAAACTAAAAACAACATTATGATCAAAATAAGTTACAATATTATTATCATCCGGACCCAACAAACTAACAACCGGTGGAGTAATATCACTCACACCAACAATTGGCGCAGGAGCAGTATACCCTGCAAGTTTAGTTGCATCAACACTAATCACCTCACAAGAAATAGACCTATTCGCAAAACTTTGAGTTTTTGTTAATCCATATTTTGTAGTATAACTAATAGTTACATTTTCACTAGTTTTTTGCCCACTTGTACAAATCTTAGTTGTCGGAACCTTAAACACTTTTTCAGCAGACAAAGGCAATTGTTCATTAAAAAAATTTGAATCCGTTCCAACAGAAACAGTATTAATTTGAGTAACATCAGGATCATTATTCCTAATTCCAAGAAAATAATTACCATCCGTTGGATTAAACGAAGCATTAGTAATTGAAATCAAACTAGTTTTAGCAGATATTTCAGAAGCAGTACTAGAAACATTATCCCCGCTTTGAGTTTGAGAAAGAACTAAACCAGCTACAACCAAAGACAAAACAACAACAATGGCAATTATTACTAAATACTCAATAGTCCCTTGAGCGCTACTAACTGCTTGAATACAATTACTTCTAGAAATCATACAAATAGATAAAATTTGTTCTTTTTAATATTTACTTAAACCTTTAGCTCCAAGCACTTAAACCAGTTTGTTTCCCACCATGCAGTAAATCTTCTCGAGAGTATCCAAGCTCAGCCATTATCTTAATCACCGCAGGCAATACTTGATTCTCAAGATAATACTCGGCATCATAATTTCCTTCTTCAACATATTCTTCAAGTTCAGCTTTATCAGAAATGCTTGCTTTCTCTTTTCCCTTAGTAACAATGAATGAAAGCATTGATCCAACCCCAAGTTCTTTTCCGCGTTTGATTGCTTTTTCCGCAGCAGCAACGTGTGGCCCAATAGAATCATAATCTTTTATTTCTCTTTGTAAAAGTGTCATTATTACAAGATCCTTTTTAGGAACTTTTCCTTCTTTTAATTCCTTAATTACTCCTTTTACAAATTTAGCAGCCTCTGTTGGATTTCCTTCTTTTAAAACAAGTTCAATTACTTTCTTTTGTGTTTCGCGTGCAAGCATGCACCAATCTCTTCTTACATACTCAAATCCAACAATTTTCAAATTTCCTTTTTCATCCATCAAAGCATATTTTTTCTTAGCAGCGCCCCCTTCTTTTTTTGTAACAAATAATCCGCGCTTATAAAATCCATCAATTTCAAGTTCCATTCCTTCAGGAAGTTCATTATTAATTTTTTCAGTTAAATCTTCAACATCTTTTTTTGTTTTATCTAGCATTTGCAAGAAGAAACTATCAGTGTCATTATATAAAACTTTGAATCCAAAATCTTCAGCTTTTTTTGAAGTAACTTGCAAATAGTCTCTTGCAAATGCAGTAATAGCGCTTGCGCACTCTCTTGAGTACCATCTTGCTCGAGGATATCCCAAGTACCCATAAGCAGAATTAAGTATAATTTTTAGCGCCCATTGTTTTGCAAATAATACCTTATCATCTATTCCATCTTCTTTTTTCTTTCGCTTGTATTCTTTCTTAAGAATTAATCTTTGTTTAATTAATCTCCCAAGTATTTCAGAAAACAATCCTTTTTCTTTTGTACAAAAATACGTCCCATCTGGAGAAATATTCTTTTCTTTACACTCAGGATGTGAACAATTTAACGTATCTGGAGAAATATTGTGTGAAATTATTATGCTTGGGTAAAGTGAAGCAAAATCAAGTACTGCAATTGCTTCATGTAATCCTGCAATTGGTTCTTTTACAAATGCTCCTTTAATTGGATTATTTGTTCTTTCTTGGACTTGGTTTTCTTTTGGTTTGTTTGGCGCAATTATTTCTCGTAAGTGCGCTTCTTTCATTAAAAGATCTTCAACCATTTGGGAAGTAGAGTTTCTTGTAGTTTCATAAAGAGTTTGTGAAGTTAATTTTGATATTTCAACAAAAAGGGGCAAGAACTCTTTTGCGATGCGTAAAGCAGTTTGTGAATCTTTTAAATTGTAATCAACTAACCTTGTAAGTTGTTTTTTATCCCCGCTTTCCCAAGCATCAGTAATTTCTTTAGGAAATACTTTTTCCTTATATACTCCAAATACTTTTTCAGAAACACTTTCAATGTCAAGTTTTACAGCATTAATTGCCCCTGTTCGCTGTAAGAATTTTATTATTTGAAAAGAATCAATGTGCTGAATTCCTTGTAATCTTGTTGCATTGTCCATTCCTTTTCGAACTATTTTTGGTTCAAATCCATTTACTTTAAAATCAACTTTTAATTTTCTTGCTCTGTCTTTAGTGTAAGCGAAATCAAAATTATCCCCATTATAAGTAACAATAAATCCATTTAGGGGATTATTTAGTTCCTTATTTATTTCATCAATTATTTCATTTTCAGATTCCACTAGTTCCAGTCCATCAACTTTACTAGTGCCGTATGAAAGTACTTTTTCATACTTGTAATGTTTTTGTCCTAAATCATCAGCAACAAATGAAACCATTAATATTGGCTCTGCTCCTATTGCAAATTTTTTTCCAACTTTTGTTTCAAGATCAAATGCAATTGCGCGTCCTTCAAAAGGCCCTTCAATTGCCAAAATATTTTGAATCAATTTTGTTTTCCCAACAAGTCCAGCTGCACTTTCTTCCTCATCCTCTTGTCCAAATGTTTTTTCTTTTTGAGAGGTTTGAACAATTTCTCCTTTTACTTCTTCTTCTCCCAAAACTTCATATTCTACCCAATTTCCAGGTTGTAATCTTTTGTCAAGTAAGTATCTCTTTGGGTAAGGGACATCATATTCATATTTTTCAAATCCAAGTTCAGATAATAATTTTCTTGATTGAACTAAATGTGAAACTCGTTTAAATTCAACTTTTAATGCTATTTTATCATTCACTTGCATTTTTGTTTGATGCACGCTTAAAACTTTGAATTTCTCTATGTCTCCAAAAATGTATTCTTTTAGTTCAGTAGTGGTTTTTTTCACTTCTTCTTTTCCACTAAGAACATACAAGTAGGGTCGAAAGGTTTTGTCAGAAATCCAATAGTATTCATTTTCTTTCCCTACAAAAAGAGAAATTATTGATTCCCCGTTTGTGTCAAAGTAAGTTACATCAAGCAAGAGTGCTTTTTCTTTAATCATAAATATTAACCTTAATCTAAATGGTTAAAAGATTGACTTTTATGCGCTCAAAAATAACTTTTCCCATGACTATAAAGCCAACCCATAATGTTTTTAAGTATCAAATCTCTTTCTATATGCAAGATAGTTATGCCAAGACCAGATAGATCAGGGGGTGCCGCTCAAGGCGCACAAATGTCTCAAGGTGCTCCAATGCAACAACCCATGCAATCCTCAATTGGGGGTGCTCCAACCCAAGGCGGAATTAGAGAAGATATTCGCGCACTTAATTCAAGTTTATTATTAATTACTCAAAAGATAAAGTACTTGGTTAGAAATGAAAAAATTTTGGGAAGAAATTTAGTTGTATTAAATAAAAAAATTAAAACCTTGGAAGAAAAAGTTGTTAATGCTCCTGCAGCAGTTGCAAACTCAGGAGCTAATAGTGCGGATGTTGATGCACTAAAACAAAAAATTTCTCTACTTGAAGCCCAAATAGAAGATATGCGCACTAGAACTGCTACAAATGAACAATTAAAAGAACTAAAATATGTTATTGACTCAATTAATCCACTTGAATTTACTACTCTTTCACAAGTGCGGGATTTAATTGATAAAAGAATTAAAGAAAAAGGAACGCAATAAAATTGAATAAAAATTTCTTTTATTTAAGTTCTTTTTTATTCAACTAAAAAAAAAACGTTTCAAATTTTTGGATTTCCACTTAGTGCTGGTCTTAGTATTACTCGGTAATTTCTTTTTCCTTTGATTGAAACTGCATAATCTTTTCCAGAAACATTATTTATTTTTGCAGTCATTGTATCAGAAATTTCAGTCGGAAGTTCTTTTTGTGAGCCAAGCACTACTCCTGCTCCGCGGTTTTCAAGTCTTGTTATTGCAGTAATAGATTTTTCTTCATTTGCCATAAACAAATCATCGGTTTTGGGAATTATTATAGTACAATTTAACGATTGTCCTTCAGAAGCACTTTTTGTTATTTGTCTTAAAAGTGTATTAATAAAAACCACATTTTCATCTTTAGATAATGTTTTTGTATCAATTAATAGAGCTCTTCCAATTTTTCCAGGAACTGTTTTTGTTAGTTCTTGTGTAGGGGTAGCAAGTCCAAATAATCCAGAGAATGTTTTATCAATTATATGCAATATTCTTTCCGCTCGAAGTAAATCATATTCACTTAATTCTTTTGTTTGTAATATTTTTCCAATTAATTCACTTGGAGTATCAGAGCGTAGTGAGAAACAAATTAGTGAAAGGTTTTTTTGGAATTCACTATCACCAAATCCAAGCAAATCAAGTAAGAAAAACAAATCAACATCTTTTATTGAAATTTTTATTGAGTCTTTAACTGTGAGTTGTCTCATTGGAAAACCAATTGGTTCAAATTCAACAAGTTCCTCCCTAAGTGCACTTGCCTCTGGAGTTGCAGAACCTAATTGATCAAAATAATCTGACGAATCAAAAATAATTGTAGGAATATTTTCAAGTAAAAGATTTTCAGCAATAATATATGAAGCATATTCTAAAGATAAACCTTGTCCAATAATTTGGGTTCGCTTTAAGTTTGCTGATTGTTCCCTCATTATTTCCCTTGTTTTACTCAATCCAAGTTGTAATACTTTTGATGAATCTTGTTCGCCAGTTTGGGTTTGAACCAAATCCATCTTGGATAATTCGCCTTGTCTTTGTCCACCAATTAAAGTTTTGATTACAAAAGGATCTCCAAGAATTGGAGCATATTCAGTTTTTGAAACTGATGCAAGCTCTTTCATATCAAGTGAAGAAGCACGTGCAAGATCAACAATTGTCGCTGAATTTTCATCAATTTTTTGTATAGCAACATCAATTTTTCTCACAAAATCTTCTTGTCTAAAATCAATATAAAATGGATCAAAGGAAAGGAAAAATATTTTTCCAGTTTTTCCACCCATTGTTTTTTCTACCCCAAAGCAAGGTCTTGGGAGAGTTGAAATAAATGCTTCCATTTGCCCTTTAGCAAAAAATGCTTTATACCCTTCAATTACCGCACCCATTCTTTTTCCATCACGTTTATCATAAATTAAAACTAAAAAGAAGTTTTCAGGGTTTGAGATAATTTCAACCTCATGTCCGTAAGTAGTACCCGCAAAGATTGTTTCCCACGGTCCGTAATCTATCTTTAAATCCATTTTCTAGCCCTTTTGAAATTTAGTTTCTTACATGATAATTAAGTGTTTCTTGATATTTATGCCTTTCTCAAAACAAAAAAGCAACACTTAAATACCTAAAAGCCCTTTAGTTTATTAGTTTAATAGTGCGTGATTTTGATGATTAATGAACAAGTAATGATTGACACAGTCCAAAGAATGCTTGATGCAGGAATTGACGAACCAACAATATTATCAACTTTAGTCGATACAGGACTTTCTCAAGAAGATGCTACTAATATTATAAGTAAAGTTAAAACACCAAAAGCACCATTAATGGAGGAAATAGTCCAACAACAAGATGTTCAAATGCTTAGAAATGTTGTAGAAACACAAGCTCAAGAACAAGGATTACAACAAACTCAAACACAAAACGTACTTGACATACACGAACAAAAAATTGATGATGTTAGTAAAAAAGTTGATGAAGTAAAACAAGTAATTCAAAACCAAGCTTCCCCTCAAGATCCGGGACTTAATTATAAAATTACTAATTTAGAAAGTAAAATGCAAGAAGTTAATGCAAACTCAAAAGCAAACCTAGATTTAATGCAAAAAATACTTGAAATTAATAGAAAAATATTAACTGAGCTAGAAGCGAAGAAGTAACCCTAAGATAGTAGACTAATTTTTAATATAAAATAACTTTTATCCTAAAAGTTTTTCGATATCCCTTAATTTACTTGATCTTGCTCTAAATACTCTTTCAGCTTCTTTGTCACCCAATTTTTTAGCAGCAGCTTGAGCTCTATCATACATTCTTATGGATTGTTTAAGATGCATGGGATTATCAGTCCTTAAATGAAGTAACCTTAATTCAGCAGCTTTCTTTGCAAACTCCAAATCCTTCGGCAATTTGGTACCAGAAATCCCCAATCCAACTTTTTTTACATTTTTCTTTAAAACCATTCAAATCACCCACTTTATTTTTTTATTTGACTCAAATTAAAATTAACTTTTGTCGAATCAAGTCCACTAAATAAAATGTACACATTATTTGCACTAACTGTTTCATAAGAGCCTAAATCAATTGTCCCTCTTTTTGCTTCAATTGAAAAAATATCCTTTGTAGCGCCTTGACCTTTCTTAGCTGACAAATATAATTCATCACTAAGCTGTATTAACCTTTCATGGGGATCCATTTTTGATTTAAAACAAGTATAATTTCCCTTAGCCAAATCACTTCTAATAATTTGCAAATATTCCATCGGACTTTCAAGTTGATAAATAGTTGTAAAATATTGAGTGTTATCCATAATTGAAATTACTCCAAGTGACAACTTTGAAGCATCGTCATTCATTGCTTTTATAAAGATCTTTTTTGGACCTTGTAAATCCCGTGAATAACTATAATCCGGGGTCTCAAATGTTTTTACAATCCACTCATCAAGTTGTTCTTGACCCCCATAATCCACTGCATTAAGAGAAGCATGAGTATAACCTTCCCCTTCTTTTGTTGGAATCCCATTAATAAATTCTATTCCAGTTTTTTGAGTTGTTGAATCAAATTTAGTTACAGGGGTGGAATCAGTAAGCACTAATCTTAAAGGATCCATTGATCCATCCGCATAAGATACTGTTATTGAATCAATATCAAATTTCATTTCCTTAAACATATAATTAAGTTGATCCGTTAATTCTTTTTCATTCATTTTCTTTACAGCATCTTGTGCTTCAAATAAATTATCCGCTGGTCTTTGACTATGATCAGGAGTAGGAACTTCAATCATCACTGATTTTGAACCTGATTTCCCGTTAGTTTTATTCCACAACCAAAGATCATTTGATTCTATATATGGGTAATGAACTGTTTCAGAAGTACTTGGAGGAATACCAATTTCATGTGTTAAAACAATTTCTCCCTCATTTAGAATATTTCCAAAAATTAACTCCTGAGGATTAGAAGTAAAAAAAGTTTGATTTAAATTGTTAATAATATCCGTAGGAACATAAACTGTTATTTTTTGAGACCCTGAAAAACTATCAGGACTAATTACTGAAACAATTTTTCCATTCTTCATTGCATTTTCTATTGCAACTATTCCATTTTGAGCAATATTCGGTAAGTTTCTAGTAGCATTTATTATTGAATTAATCCCAATTTCATTTACTACTTGAGAAGAATATTCAACTATTTCAGTCCCTTTAATATATCCTTTTCCAAAATCTCCAGAAATTTTTAATCCTTCAAGATTAATTGCATTTTCAAAAACAACAACTGAGCCCCCATCAGGATTAGTCACAACAACTCCATCAGTCGGATTCCAAACACATGGAGAATTACAAGAAAAAGAAATAACATTTGTTGTAATATCTTGTACCACTTCATAAATATCCGTAACTTCGGCTAATGTTAGTTCACGAGTGTATAATTTCGCAATTTCCCCAGAATCATATAAAGAAACTCTTGCAAGTCCCTGAACATATTTATCAGCACTGTTATTTATTGTTGTAATTATATTATCATTTAAAAATCTCAATTGACTTAGTTCAACTAAATCTTTTCCAGTCGATAACTTTATTCCTTTTCTTTGATTTATTAAAAATTGAGCATCTGCATATCGGGACAATCCTTCAAGAAGAATCTGCTCATTAGCTGTCCTATACTGTAACCCAAAAACATTTCTTTGAATAAAATGATCTGTTTCGTGCATCAAAATTCTTTGAGTATTCAATAAATCAACAACTCCTTCCCCTCCTGCACCAGTATACTTAGTATTAACCACTATGAGTGCTTTATTTCCAAGATTGGACTGATATCCAGCCGAACCAAATCCAGACTGCAAATCATCAAAAAGAACCATTGCTTCAAACGAACCTTTAGTAGGATCAGTAACTCTAATTTGATAAAATGGATACGTTTGTCTATTTAAGAAATTATAATACTCAACCATTCTTTTCACTAATGGGGGATCATCCGCTATTCCCCAAACTGACTCAGCATCTTCTCTTACCCTGTCCCCAAGATTAGTAAACTTTGCATCATACTCAACTGATCTCCCACTTCGAATATACGCTGTGAAAGTGTCTTCAATCTCTTGACGATATTTCTTAAATAATTCCGCATCTAAATCCGCCCCAGAATAACTTCCAGAACTAGCATTTGCCCCAGCCTCATTACTTTTCCAATAAGTTGAAGTATAACTAATCAAATCTTCGTTGGTAGGAGAATATCTTTCAGGAAGAATTTCTACTTTTATGTTAATTCCTTTATCTGCAAAAGATTTCTCAATATATTGTGCAAAGTTTACTCGTTCACCATTAATAAAGTAAATTTTTGATTCAGAATCAAGAGTAAGTAAACCAATATTACTAAATAACTCCGCCCCATGCTCATCTTGGGCCGTAGAAAGTTTTTCTAACAAATAACTAAGTTCAGGATGCAATTTTTGTATTTCAGCAAAATATTCTTTACCAACATTGGTTGCACCCGTTTTTGCAGAGTTCTCCACAAGTTCTTTTCCTCTTTTTGAAATTGACAATTTTATTGAATTAAGCATACTACTATTTACTATACCTCCATTCACTTCTTTTTCAGCAAGAACTGTAATTAAATCAATCTCCGAAACTGAGTTCAAAAAAGATTGTTCTCCTTTTCCAATTGATTCCAAGAATATATTTTCTCCTTTAGCAAGCAATTGAGTTGTTTCACCATCAACTAAAGCTGAAAAGTCTTCAATGAGTTTTCTAACTTCTGGTCTTGAAGCAGCATATTCTGCAGGATATTCTTTATAATCGGCGGCTCTTGCAAGCATTTCTTCAATAATATCTCCGTCAGTTAAGCCAGCATAACTCTCAGGAGCAAGTTCCTTAAATCCAAGTTTTATTGAATTCCAGTTTGGATTGTTTTTAATCTTGAATTGAATTAATACCAAATCACTTGAAGAAAGATTGTTTATTGCACGATGTACTTTCTCATGAGCAATTGTGGCTTTTATTGCAGGAACATTAAAATTTCCTTTTCCATCATAAAAAGAACCATTTTCTAAATTAATTGCTATTGCTCCGCGATTGTCTGGCAGAACAGAAGCCAAATTTGAAAAGTAACAACCAGCAACATCACATTCAGCGTATGATTTTTCCCTTAAAATCGCAAAATTTTCCCCATTAACAAAAAGAACTTTTTCTTCAACAAAAGGTCTAAGTTCTGCTGGCAAAATACTTGGAATTTCAGACTGTACTATTGGAGAAAATGGATGAGCATACCCTTCCCCAGCTCTAAGAATACCATTCCAAAAAAGTTTAATTGAAGAAATTCTTGGAAAATTTACCATTAACTTTTCTCCACTTAATTGAGCTAATGAATCATTTTCTAATTGTGAAATTAAATTTACAGAAGTTGAAACAACACATCCACTAACGCATTCTGCACCAATAACAAAAGAAGAAGCTGCACTTAAAGTAATTTCTTTTTCTGTAATCGCCACTTGTCTTTCAATAGCAGCATCAATTTTTTGTTGAACAAATTGAGTTATTGCTTCTCCTCTTTGAGCAAAATCTTTTCCAGCTAAAAGTATTGGAGCTTCGCTAGATAACTGACTAATATTTGGCCTAATTTGTACGTGGTAATCTATTGCAATAAATCCAGTTTGACTATCATAAATAAAATTTTCTGGATTTGGATCAATCATTATTCCTTTTTTATCAGCATATTGATAAATTTCGACTAATTGATCCCAATGTTCATCAGGAATTTGTTTTAATTCATTTAACTTTGCATCTAAATGTGTTGCTTTTGTACTTTCATCCAAAGCTTGCCATTCACTATATTTATAAGCACTTGTAAAACTTTTTCCTTGAGCTAGTTCTGAAACAATATAAGATGCCTCAATAGGATTTCCCAAATCATCAACTGCCCCCCCAGTAACATATTTACCATGAGTAATATATTGTTGAAATAATGGATTTCCTTTTCCAAGAATTAGTGCACTTGATTCAATATCTGCTTGTTTAATTCCCCCCCTAAAAAACTTAAATACAATTGGCCCTTTGGATGTTTGAACAGTAATAGCTGAACCATTACCCCCACTTCCCAAAAATTTTCCTCCAAAAGAAGAGGCTATAGAATCCAAGTCCCATTGATTTTGTGGTTTTTTAAAAGCTGAAATAATTTGAGGTTTTATTCCATCAAGTAATGCACTAACCTCCACAATATTAGCCTTTTCAAAAATCGCGGGCTTAGTTAAATTAATAATTGAAGAAATTGCCTCCCTCTCAGCAGCAATACTAACTACCCCGAAATGCGTTGAGTAAACTCCAACATTTTTAAGAAACATAACCGCTTGTGAGGAAGATTTAATCTCGTTAGCTAAACTTGACTCACCAATAATCCCTTTAAACACAGGAACTAATCCTTTTGCAGAATCCTCAGTCGAATTTTCAAGTAAATAAGTAATTGCCTGCATTGCACTTGCATCAGTTGTAGAAGTTGCCCCTGCTGCAAGATTATCTTCAATATTAAATACACGAGTAATTGTTTTTTGATTAACTCCAAATAATCCTTGTTCTGGACGAGTTTCACTTATTATTACATACATTGCCCCTTTTGTATCACTAAATGTTCCAAGAGTCGTGACTGAACCATCAGCAAATGTGTGAACTTGTTTTTTTGCATCAATAAAAGTGGAATCATCAATTATTTTTAGAGCTGACTGTTGTATCTCAGATCCATAAAGTTCTCTAATATTTCCAACTCTTTTTAAAATATTATTAGATAATATATTTTGTTTCAGAATTGAAGTTGAAATATCTTCTCCAACTGCTTTTGCAACCAAATAATCCGAATAAACACTAAATTCTGATCCTAATATTGTTGCTAATCTTGGAGAAGATGAATAAAGTTTTGTTAACCTTGCACGCTCATAATTTCTTGGATTAAGTACTTGAGCTTTATCCACAACACTATTAACCATACTACTTACTACCCCACTAACATCACTCAATTTAGCAAGAACACTTTCAGGAATTTGACCCTTTACTTTTGCAAATAGTAAAACCATTTTCTGTCCACTAGCTTCCCAAGTTGCTTTAGTTAATTTTGCAGTGGTAGTTAGTATTACTGATCTGGCAAAAATTTCTTGATAAATAGGTTTTGTGTATGAGTTTAGGAGTAACCTTCCACCAACCTCAAACCCAATCCAGTATCTTAAATCAGTTGCCCCCTCCAATCTATTAGCCCAAATTGTATAAGGGGTTCTGTAATCAATTGTTGCATTTTCAAGTTCTGTTGTCTTTGTATCATTTGTTTTAAATAATCCTACTACCCAATTACTAATTTTTTCAAACTTCGTAAGCTCGGGTTTTATTTTATCAAGCTCTGTTTGAGCTTTTAGAACAAGCTCTGAGTTATAGAATGGGTTTGTGTCTTTTGTTTGTTGGGTTTCAATTATCGAACTAAGCTTTATTCGCTCAATTGGTAATACTCCATCAGTACCATATTGAAGTGCAGAAGCATATTCTTCTGTTTGTTCTTTTTTAATAAAATTTTTTAAATAATTACTATCCACAGCATTTTTATCATTAAATCCTTGTAATTGGATTTCTAAATTCAAGAACTTTACAAAATTTCTCTCTCTAAGAAGATTTTGGTAATCAACAATATTTGAATATTTGATCTTAATTCTTTGGAAAAAATCAAGAGTTGATTCTTTTTGTGATTTTTGTTCACCCAAATAATCTCGTGAAATTAAAATTTTTAACTTTTTAAGATTATTTTTCTTCGTTTGAATATTTGTTAAATATCCTTCAAGCGCTTTAGTTTCACTATCAGTTATGTCTAAATCATAATAATAATTCCCCAAATTTTGCATTGTTGTGCCGGCAAATTCCCCAATTTTAAACGGCTTGTAAATTAATTCATACCACTTAGTTTCTGTAAGAGTTTGGTTTGCCACTGCATTTTCAAGCAAATCTAACGTTTGAATATCATCACTTATTTGCGAATCAAAATGTTGTAACAAATAATTTTCAAGCAACAAATTTTTTATTTGAACCCCTTGTTTAAGAGTGTCAGTTTTTGTTTGTGAATCAATATTTGGATAACTTGCTAATTGCTTATAATAATCATCAATACTTTTTACTAAAGATAATTCACTCACCCAATCAGGACTTCCATTTGCTTCTTTTGATTTGCTTTTAATATCCGCGCTTAATGAAAAGTATTTATTGTAAAAAGAGCAATAATTGTTATCACAAGAAAAGAATTTACTCGCATTAGAATAATTGTTCATCGTTTTTGCAAAATTATCCTCAAGCAAATCATTTAACCAATTAACATCCGCCAATATTGATTCCCTACTTGGATAAATCCAGCCTTGTTCAAGAATATTTGAAGGAGGCAATTGTGTTGATTTTGAATAAATTGCTTTTTGTGCAAAAGAAGCCACAGTTATTTTATTTGAAGAGAAAAGCTTTTGCATTTCAAACAAAACATCACTTGTTTGTGCATTTGTCTCAAAAATAATTAATATATTTTTTAAAGTATTTTCATCATAAGTTAAAGAGTTATTAATTAGTGCTCGACTAAAATTATTTTTTGCTCCATTAAATAGTTCAACTGATTGTGCATTTAGATTATTTGTATTACAAATCGAATAATAATATTGTCGAACAGAATTTTCATCAGAGTAAATATTTTTATCAAAAGTAAAAGAATACTCTTCTTTGTAAAGTGATTTTGGAACTAATAATAATTTTAGATTAGTTTTGTTCACCCAGTCACAATTTGCATCATTTAAATGTGAGCTAATTGATAATAAATCAAAAAGTTTCATATAAGCAAAGTCTTTGGAGTTGACTTGCATCAAACTTTTTGTTGTTGCGATAGTTCCGGACCCATACCCACCTCCAAGAGTTAGTTCTTTTTCCATTTGATTTGTAAAATAAGTTACTTGTTCAAGTTCATCAATTGAATTAACATCAAGAATCATTTTTTCCCTAAGAGATTTTGCAGCAAGATAATTTTGTTCAACAGATTGTTTAACCCCATTTAATTGATTTGAATAACAAGCTAAAATCATTTGTAATTTTTGATCTTCAAAAAGACCTACTTGTCTAGATACTTCCACAACTTGTTGTTCACACAATCCAATGGAAATGCTCAATGGAATTGTTACACTGCCCTGCATCACCCCAAAATTAATTATTAAATTATTTTGAATTTGATTTCCTAACAAATAATTTGATAGTGCTTCTTTTGAAACATTTAAGTCAATTAATATTGAATAAATCGGTTGATTATCACTTTTAGAATTAACATCCCAAATACTTGCATGTATATTTTCACTTAACTCCCCTTCAACTTTTATTGTGGGCTCACTAGACAAACTTCCTTTATTTGAATTTTTTATTAAAAAAGCATAACTGTCAGTAGTAAATTCTTTTGAAACAGCCATTTCAATTTTTTTGGGAGGAGAATAATCTAAGGATTCTGGAGAAAAAGTAATTGTAATAGTTGGACCAACTAAAGAAGTATCGCTAGCAGCCCCCCTCAATGCAGAACTCATATTTGCAAGCGTAGTAGTCCCAATATCAGAACCAGAAAGTATTTGAGTTGAAGTTGTAGTTGAAGAAGAAATACTACCAGGAGTTGAAATTACCTTGGCTGGTTCATCTTTTTTTTTTAAAAATTGAGAAATTGATGTTAATATTTGGTTAGGGTCAATTGCTTGTGCAAAAAATATTTTAGTTGAATCTTCCCCACTAAGCCCCGCTTTTTTTTGGTCATTTGCAAATTGTTGCATTACACTTCGACTATTATCAATATAATAATTATCCAAACTTGAATTTATTTGCAAATCTTTAACCCCATTATCAAGAGTTGTTTTTTGTTCATTTGTCATTTCATTAAAACTTGCATAAGGCAAAGCAAACAAAATACTTGTCAATTGGATATTAGAGTCAGTAAATTTCAAAGTCAATTTTTTTGTACCTGGCGAGTAATCTGTGGGAGTTAGCTTTACTAACCCGTCTTCAGCAAGTATTTGTGAACTAAAATCACCACTAATTTTTACTAAACTTGCATTTGAAACTAACTCTTTGGGCAAAAGCAAGTATGCCACAACAGGATTTTTTAAATAAAAAGAATATTCTTCAATTCTTTCGCTTGTAGAAAAAGTTATTGTTTTCACGATATTAAAGTCAGCATAATTAATTGTTTGTTTTACTTGATTTGATTGATTTAATGAATTGTTTCCTAAATTAATAACTAGAAAAATACCTAAAAATAGAACAAGAATTATAGCCAATATTTGGTTTGTCTTCATAAATACTTACTGTTGAGTCTTTTATTAAAACTTTCTTAAGCACCGTATTTGCTAACTGATTAGTCTATTTTTGCTTATTTTGTTCATTAGATAGCTTTAAACGCTTATTGTAGCTACAATATAGCTACATGAAAGCTATAGCAAAAAG
>Ga0247841_10008154_pt1 | contig 15230 bp, 13 predicted proteins | sample LaCruzMarch2015__2_FD_192410 | JGI IMG/M metagenome (GOLD analysis project Ga0247841, IMG submission 192410) | Freshwater microbial communities from meromictic Lake La Cruz, Castile-La Mancha, Spain - LaCruzMarch2015_18m | ecosystem: Environmental > Aquatic > Freshwater > Lake | place: Spain...
AAAACAGCTATCAAATGGATGAGTCTTTCTCTCGCAGAATATAACTCTAACCCTTTGCACAATCAAAATATAATTCTGTGCACAATCCAGTTATAACTCTTTACACAATACTATTATAACTCTTTACACAACCCCGTTATAACTCTTTGCACAATCTTGAAACCTTTTCCTTGCATTCCTCAGGCACGCATACCAACGACTCTTCCATGCGGTGTATTTCTTCTTCGAGGCTCTTAGCAGTCTTTGATACCTCAGTTATCCTCTTAAGGCCGGTTTCATCCCTTACCATTATCGAAAAGGCGAATCGGTTGAAAGCCACAGTGTTGACAAGGACCTGCCAGGGCTTGAGCCCGGCTTTCTTTGCGAGCTCGGAGGTGGAACACTCTGCCTTGGCGCTGTACATGCAAGCGACTTTATACAGCCTCCTCTTGTCAAGCAAGTCAAGCAGCTCTTTTGCGACAGGCGATTGCGCGCGCGCAAAGACCTTGAACTCCTCATCGCCCATCTTAAGGAGCTCAGTTATCTTTATCTTGTCCCGAACCTGCCTCGCAGCCTCCTGGAGCATTGCGTCAGCGACGCGCACCGCGTGGTGGAAGTAAACCGCCTCATACATCTGGTTGCGCCCGATAAGCAAGGCTTCAAGTGCAATAATCCCTTTCTTGTTGAAGTATATCTCCTTCCCGTCAAAGCCTATGACATTGAGTATCCTGTCAACATCAATAACACCGTAAGCAACGCCTGTATAGTGCGAATCACGCAACAAATAATCTATTCTGTCGGCGTCTATCTGGGAAGATATTATTTTGCCTTCCCCCTCGCCGTGAGCCAAACGCAATATCCTCTTGGGGTCAAAACCCCCATCTTGCAGTGCATCCCCGACAGGACCCTTCAGAACGATACTAAGGTTATCCTCATGGTTGACTCCAAAGGCGCCCTCAAGCGAGTGGCTGAAGGGGAAATGGCCTATGTCATGGACTAAGCCCGCAAGCCTCAAGGGCTCCGCCTCTATCCCGAGCTTGCCAGCCATCCTACCGGCCATGTGCATTGTGCCGAGGCTGTGCTCAAAACGGGTGTGGTTCGCGCCGGGATAAACCAGAGAGCAAAACGACAGCTGCTTGACTCTCCGCAGCCTCTGCATCTCTTCCGAGTCCACTACCGCGCGCTCGACTTCTGAAAGCTCGATGTCCCCGTGGACGGGATCGCGAATGGTTTTCATGAGAAAAAGTTCCTACAAAAGGACTACCAGGATAAAGAAGGATGAGGAAGAAAAAGCAACGGGCCGGCCGAGCAAATCAGTCTTCAGTTTTGGGTATTTAGTCCTCGGCATTCGGGCATTTCACCCGAAATGTATGCGAGTCGCCTTATAAAAAAGCCTCTATGAAAATGGTGCGGCACCACCGAATTGCAATGACCGCTCCTTGTTTTAAGGATTTGATGGAACCGAACGTTTTTATCCCCACCTCGTTAATCTATCAAGAATTCAAAATGAACAAAAAGATACTCTTAATAGCAGTTGTGGTCGTAGTAGTTGCAGTCGCATTGGTGGCAGTGATGATGTTAGGCAATGGGAAATCCACTACACCAGGTCCGACACCCGGTGCTGGCGATTCAGCTGCTTTCCAAGCAGGGGTTTTTTCTCCACAGAGTGTCCCTAAGACAATGAGCGGTTTCGGCATGTTAAGGCCAATGGAATGGTCATGCAGTGCAGGCACCCTCACTCTTTCCCTCGTAAATGGCGCCGGTGAACGAATAAGCGAACTTGGTGTAAACGGCGGGAGTTGTGACAATACAGAGGTATCTGCAGGATCAATAGCAGTATGCACGATTCCAAACGCCGTCGGATGCTCTGGAATAGCGAAAGGCGGACGCTATGAGTCCACAGTTGTTATAACCTTTAACAGCCACACTGGTGCAAATCAGATAGAAGGCAAGGTGGTTGGACCTGTGGATTAAAGGAGGGCAACCTCCTTTCTCCCTTGATTTTATTAACGCCGTGATTAAGTTGCTATGGAGCAATCTAAGATTACCTCAAAGATTATAACAAAGGTCATAGTTGCACTTTACTTAGTCATTCTAACTGTCCTATTTATAATAGGTGCCCTTAGCCCAAATTATCCGGTTAGACAGGCATTCTTCTATCTCTTGGTGCTGTTTATTTTTGGCTCAGTCGTATACGCTTATGTGCGGCGGAATAAAGAGCGAAAAGAACGAACGGCTAAAATCAGGGAAGCAGTAGCCACTAATCCTGAGGAAATGCGTCTTTTGAACCGCCTCCTAATGATAATACCGATAATCTCAACAGTTTTCTTCCTAATAGAAACATTGATGGGCACAAATGTTATTTTTTACTTAGGCGGCCCAGCTTTTCTCTTAATCTTTGTAGGCTTGCTTATCTGGGGCGCCTATGATAGCCCTAAGATAGTTGAACACTTGCGCACACGGAAGGTTCTAAGGGTTATGATGATTGTGTGTTTCAGCTTCCTATTTGCCCTGGCGTTTATCTATGCTGAGAAGATCTTCTTTGCCCTCGTCGGCATAGTCCTTAGCTCCGGCACATCCTGGGGACCGTGGGATTGGTTAGGGTTTGTCTTAGTCATGACTCCCGTCATATTCATCTACTATCAGGTGATTAGGTTTCCAAGGGCGTCAAAGAAGGATTCTGGAGTAATCACAGATTAGGTTTACTGAATTCGATTTTCAAAAAGGTGCGGCCCTTCCCGTGCGTATTTTTTTCAGAACAGCCATCGTCGGGTCTATGAAAGTAACGGACCGGATAGGCCCCGTACTTTCCTATACTAATATAACGCAGTAGCCACTGCTCACTGCTCACAGGCTGGGGTCAGCCCTTTAATACCCCCCCTTCTAGTCTACTCATGGAAAGACAATCCAAGTGCAAAGTAACGTTCAACAATAAGCACCAATCTGAGTACGTTGTGATCGAGTCCGAGGAGACTATCGTTTCCGACTCGCCTGATCTGGCGATGGTCCCCTCGTTCACGCTTAACTAGTGCCAAGCAGATCAAGCTCACATAAGGCTAGCTTCAGTTGGGTTCGGGGTACCAGGGAACAGCGCGCGGGACCGTTTTGACGCCGCGCGCAAAGGTCCCTTGGCTACTCACAACTGAGGGTCGCCCGATGTCGGCGCAGCACCCAAATGGGTGCACTACCAAGCTCACTATCAAGCCCTGAATTTTGGGCCAGTCAAAAATAAACCGGAGGGACAAAAAGAAAGAGACAAACCTGGGCGCAAACTTCAATCGTGAAGTTGCGCGCAGCTTGCACCAAAATGCAAGCTCGCGCGCATGGGGGGTTCGAAAGGACCCCTTCACTCTTACCATCACTCAAAACAGCAACTCACCTAATACACACAATCTCAAACAAACTCAAATCAGTAAACATCTAAAACAAATCCGTAAAAAGCTAAAACAAAAAGCCAAACCAAAATGAAATTATTGCCAACCCTATACATTTGCAGGATGCTGACCGATATTGAGAACGGCAAGATGCTGGCGAATACCGAGGATGCAAAGGAGTTAGGGAATGAACACGCTCGATAAGATCGAGATACTCGGAGGCTCGGCGAAGTATGACGTCTGCGCAAGCACCTCGTGCAAGTCGGGCGCAGTCAGGAATTCCAACAGGAGCAAGGACCGGACAGGAAACCTGACGGGGCCCGGTATCTGCCACTCGTTTACCCCTGACGGCCGATGTGTTTCGCTTTTTCGAGTATTGATGACCAATTCCTGCCAAGGCGATTGCAAGTACTGTGCCAACAGCTGCGATGCCAAGACAACGCGAGCATCTTTTGAGCCTGATGAGCTGAGACAGGCTTTCCTTAAATTATACCATGGTAATTATGTCGAGGGACTTTTCCTTAGCAGCGCAGTCCGGCAGAGCGCTGATGTGACCGAAGAGAATATGCTGGACGTGGTCGAGAAGCTAAGGACCCAGGACCACTTTGGGGGTTACATTCACCTTAAGATAATGCCGGGGGTATCCCGCGACATGATAAAGCGCGCGACAGAGCTGGCAAACAGGGTCTCTATCAACCTTGAAGCCCCAAATAGATTAAGATTCCAAGAGATAACTTCCACCAAGGACTTTGGCATTGACCTGCTAAGGAGAATGCGCTGGGCACAGAGGGAGCTTGACCACAAGAACTCTTCTGGCCAGACGACGCAGTTCGTCGTAGGCGCGTGCGGCGAGAGCGACAGAGAGATATTGTCAACCGTGGATGACTTATACAAGAAAGTGGAACTTAGGCGCTCCTATTTCTCTGCTTTCATCCCCGTAGACGGCACAAGCCTTGGGAACAGCCCTAGGACTCCGTTAGTGCGCGAGCACCGCCTGTTTGAGTGTGACTTCCTTATGCGAAAATATAATTTTAAGCTGGATGAGCTTGTCTTCGATGAAGAGGACCAACTAGACCTTTCTTTAGACCCAAAGATGATGATGGCTTTGTCAAGCCGCGATGAGTTCCCTGTGGAGATAAACGAGGCGTCTTATGATAACCTGCTTCGAGTGCCCGGGATAGGCCCGAACTCGGCTGCAAGGATATCGAGCATGACTTCGACAGGTTTTAGATTCAGCAGCCTTAAGGAGCTCAAAAACACGGGAGTGGTCCTCAAGCGTGCATCAAGCTTTATATCGATAAATGGAAACAGGCAGACAAATTTGTGCAGCTTCTCAGAACCGGTGCGAGACGGCTTCTCCGAGCCTAGATTGCCAATGCAAGACACCATCGGGCTCTCTGAAGGCACAGACCTTGAATGCATGGGCAATTTCCCAGCAGCGGGGCCTATGTTCGGACAAGCAGCGCAAGATCCTGCGCTGGATGTCAGACAGCTACCGGCGACACAAGGACTTTGACCCTGCACTTCTGGGCAAGGTGCTCAAGCAGGCTGAGGAAAAAGGCGCAGGCTATGTGACAGCGACTATATCAGACGAAGCCCGGAAGGTCTATCGCTGTGCCAGTGCCGTAGGCTGCGAGTCGCACCTTGCTACAGGCTATCTTAGGTTTAAGGAGCTAGTTGAAAACGAGCTTGTAGCCAGGGCGGACTTCGAGCACGATGTCGTTGACATAGTCCTTTCACACTTCATGAGGCGGTTTCCGATGAAAAAGGTAGTTATAATTTCAAATGATGTCGCTTATGCCGGGCAAAACAACAGAATCTTTAAAGAACCCGCTTCCATGTATGCGGAAGTTTCTGGCCAGACAGATCAAAAGCCAGCCGGCGCGGACGCCGAGTGGATAACCTATTACGACTCGCAATACATCGAAGCCAGGCGCAACCGCAAGCTGGCGATGAGGCACATACCAAAGAAGCTGTGGAAGAAGTTCGGGCTTGAGGAGGCTTCTAAGATAGACAAGGGCATTCTAGGGAATACTTTATCTGATTTTTTGTGATTACAAGATAGAGCATACCCATGCCTTGAGGCATGGGCAGCAAACCTATCTTGTAAGTTCATACCATGCCCTTTAGGGCGTGGTATGTTGATTTTTGGTTTTATATTATTCCCATCTAATCATACATGATTTCTTTGGGCATTGAAGGCACAGCGCATACGTTAGGTGTGGGCATAGTCAAGGAGGACCACATACTTGCGGATGTCAAGAAGACTTATACCCCCACTGAGGGGGGCATCTACCCCCGAGAGGCTGCCAGATACATGGCTGACAATGCAGGCGCCGCCGTCACAGAAGCGATTGAAAAGGCGGGAATAAGAAAAGAAGACGTCAACCTAGTCTCTTTCTCACAGGGCCCAGGGCTCGGCCCTTGTTTGGGCAATGCGGGGGTCGCCGCGCGTGCATTGGCATTACACTTAGGCGTCCCGATAATAGGCGTCAACCATTGTGTAGCCCATATAGAGATAGGTAATTTGAGGGCGAAGCAGGAACACTCTCGCTGGGTCCAGCCATTAGTATTATATGTTTCCGGCGGGAACACACAGATACTCATGTTCAAGGAAGGCAGGTATCGCGTCTTCGGCGAGACTCTTGACATCGGCGTCGGCAATATGTTGGATAAATTTGGCAGGGAAGCGGGGCTTGGCCATCCTGCAGGGCCTAAGATAGAGGAGATTGCCTTAAAGGGCAAGGAGTTCATTGATCTTCCTTACGTCGTCAAGGGCAATGACCTTTCGTTCTCGGGCATATTCACCGAGGCCATGAAGTGCATAGGCAAGGTGCCGCTAGAGGACTTATGTTACTCCCTACAAGAAACTTCTTTTGCGATGATGACTGAGGCAACTGAGAGGGCTTTGTGCCATTTGAAGTCAGACTGCTTGCTCCTAACAGGTGGCGTAGCCAATAACAAGCGCCTGCAGGAGATGCTTACATTGATGGCTGAGGAGAATGGTGTGATGTTCTCAGTACCTAAGGGATATTGTGGCGACAACGGCGCCATGATCGCGTGGACCGGCCTTTTGATGTATGAGAACGGCGTCAGGCACAATATAGCAGACACTGCGGTGAACCAAGACTTCAGGACAGACCAGGTTGAGATATCTTGGGGGAAGACCCGCGACTCATGGGAGCAAAGTGTTCCTGGAAGATGGAAAGGTGCTGAAGCAGTGCTCACCCTGCAGAGGGGCCAGTTAGTGAAGGAGCGAGTCGAAAAAAAATACCGCATAAAGGAGCTGGATGAGCGGATACGAAAGTCGAGGACAACAAGGGAGCCTAGGTTGTTGGCATCGGCGAAGAAAGCTGGCGTTCCCACGCCCGATGTTTATGAAGTCCCGGAAAGGCAGTATAAGATAATAATGGAGTATGTCGACGGGAACCCCCTGTATAAAGAATTAGAAACTTATCCCCGGCTTGCAGTCAAGGTCGGCGCGCTTGTCAGGACCTTGCACGATAATGATATAATACACGGCGACCTCACTACTTCAAATATGATAGTCAATGGCAATAAGATATACTTTATAGATTTTGGCCTTGGCGGAATTTCTAAGAAGCTGGAAGACAAGGCGACCGATCTCTTGCTCTTTAAGAAGGCTCTAAATGCAAATCACTCAGCTAAGTTCGAGCAGCTCTGGAAGATGTTCCAGGAGGGTTATGGTGAATCTGAGGTCCTTGACCGCCTGAAGGTCGCAGAAACCAGGGGGCGTTATATTATCGGGGTGGGGTAGCTATTAATAAGGTAGCTATTAATATAATAGTATACTATAAGCAATAATATACCGATATACTATAATATTGATATACTATAAGCAATGAAAGCAATGCGTTAACTTCTAAGAATGAAAGAGATTGTGTTCGTGACAACAAACCCAGGAAAGATGGGGGAAGCAAAGGCGATAGGAGCTGAATATGGCATAAGCTTTGTCCAGGACGAATATGATGTCTTTGAGGTGCAGTCCAATGACCTTTCTGAAGTGGCAATAGAATGCGCAAAGGATGCATGGCCATTAGTAAAAAGGCCTATGATAGTCGAGGATTCCGGGTTTTTTGTCAACGCCCTCAAAGGGTTCCCAGGCGTATACTCTGCGTTTGTCCTTAAGACGATAGGCAATTCCGGGATACTCAGGCTTTTGGAAGGGGCAAAAGACCGCTCTTCTGCAATGCGCTCTGCAGTCGCATACACCGACGGCAAGGAGACAAAGCTCTTCACAGGTGAGGTAAAGGGCGATGTTTCTGAGTGTTGCAAGGGGACTACTGGGTTTGGATACGACCCGATTTTCATCCCGCAGGGTTCGGGCAAAACCTTTGGCGAGGACTTTGCATATAAAAACAAGGTCTCTCACAGGGCGAAGTCTATACGTGCGTTCTGTGAGTGGTACTCAAAACAGTGATGCCTTGCAGTGCCGGATAGTTTTTATCATTGCCGGATAGTTTTTATAGGTAATTTAGCAAATATCCCGCTGTCTTCACGTTATTGCGACCGAAGACCGCGGACTCAGGACTGAAGACTGTAAACTCAAGACCTTCTTGCCCCGATAGTGTAGCGGCCTATCATACGACCCTGTCGAGGTCGTGACTCGGGTTCGAATCCCGATCGGGGCGTATATCCCTCTTGTTATTCTCAGAAACATTTTGACTATTTTTATAGCCAACTCCATAATTTTGTTAGTGGACGAAGCAGCCCTTAAACAGGCCCGAGACGCAGTCAAGCAAGCGAGAGAACAGGGCAATTCTCCAGATAAGATAAAGGAGGTTATGCGAAATGCGGGGTACTCCTTAGAAGATATTAATGAGGTCGTTGGATTTGTTTCACAGGATCACGAGCCCCCAACGGGCGCGAATCGCATATCAAAATGGGTATTCATTGGATTTAATGCATTTATGGCGCTGTTCTTTATTTATTCTTTCTTGTATCCAACGGAAAACGGCTATTGGCTCTTCTACTATGGGTTCCCCATAATGGTATTAGAGTTTATGGGTGTTTTTGTGGGAATTTATTTTGCTTTTATACGTTCAAAAGGTTCGGCTAATCCAGGTGCCTTAATATTTTTAGTAGTCCCTTTGATATTGGCCTTTATGTTTACTTTCCTCATTAATATCCTGCTCTTTTTGTATTTTTTGGTTTCAACTGCGGTCAAGCATTTCGCAAGTTCTACAGAGCATCATGGAGCAAAGCTGGTGTTTGCTAAAGCTGTAGCCGCGATAGTGCTTAGCATGTTTTTGGCAATTGTTTTATCCTTCGTTTTAAATGCTATATTCCCAGAGAACCAGGGTTTCCCCGATGAAGGACCTGGATCACTTCTTAAACCTTCGAGCACCCCGTCAAATGTCAAAGTAACCGTAAACATAGCCCTGGACCCATCGTTCATAATGGCATGGGGTGCATGTTACTATATTTTGCTTATTCTTTTTGAACTCTTTAACGCGGTGAAGGTGAACGAGAACCTTTGATTCTCGTGATATTTGGTCCTGTGGCGAATCCCGATCGGGGCGCTCATCCAACTGGCTTAGTGATAACTCAACCAAAAGATTCTATGATTATTTCTAAAATAATTTTCTTAGAAAATCTTTTTCTAAAGTATTTTCCCTAGGCAATCTCTTTTCAAAATATTTTTACAGAATATCTTTTTTGAATTTCTCTAAAAGATTATTTTTTCTGAAAAAAATTATTTTTTTGCCGAAAAATCCTCGAAAAAGAGAAAAGCTTATATACCTACCCCAATTATATACACAACAATTTTTTATTTTTGCTCTCTTGTCGTACCCAAGCAAAGAGAGTATATAACAGAAATGTTTGAGATAGTCCGTGATAAGTTGGGTTGGCACGAGGTGACCGTAAGGTACGCATGGTATTAAATATAGGTTTGACATATAATCTGGCTCGCGAGGTCCCAAAGGGAAGTCCTAAGGACCTTTATGCAGAGTTTGACAGCGACTCGACCGTGCAGGCGATAAGGAAGTCGCTGGAGTCCGGGGGGCATAAAGTAACCCTTATAGAAGCAAACGAAGATGCTTATGGGAAGCTGAAAAGCCTTAGGCCTGATATGGTATTCAATATAGCTGAGGGCCTGCGTGGCGAGAGCAGGGAGAGCCACATACCTGCGATGCTTGAGATGCTGGGGATTCCTTATACCGCTAGCGGCCCATTGACACTCGCAATAACCCTTGACAAGGCAAGGACCAAAGAGATCCTTATTGCGCATAAGATACCGACGCCCATGTTTGCAGTCTATACCGAGCCGCCGAAGAAGGACGACAAGTTCGACCTGCCAGCCATTGTGAAACCCATAAGCGAGGGCTCTAGCAAGGGCATACGCGAAGACTCAGTCGTTGAAACACAAGAGCAGTTCAGGCGCGTAGTCGCCAGCAGGATCAAGGAATACAAGCAGCCAGTGCTTGTCGAAAAGTTCGTAGGCGGCCGTGAATTCACCGTGGCGATAATGGGCAACAAGCAGCTTAATATACTACCTCTAATAGAGATAAACTTTGAAGACCTGCCCAAAGAGTCCAAACGCATAGACAGCTATGAAGCAAAGTGGATATGGGACGACCCGTCCAATCCGCTTGACTGTATAATATGCCCCGCGAAGATTGACAAAAAACAGGAGGCTGTGATAACCAAAGTCGCTGTAGACACCTATGATGCACTCGGTTGCCGCGACTGGACTCGGATAGACATCAGGCTCGATGAGATGGGAGTGCCAAATGTGCTCGATGTGAATGCCCTCCCGGGGATGATTCACGACCCGAAGGCCAATAGCCGCTTCCCTGCGGCAGCAAGGGCTGCCGGCATGAAATATGAAGAGGTCATACTTACTGTGTTAGGCCATGCACTTGAGCGCTGTGGTATGAAATGAACATTGCTGTGTTATATCTGGACGGGTACAAGCTGAAAAGCACATACCCTGAAGATTGCGAGGGCCGTGATGGCAGTGTGACAATGCATCCTGTTGTCGGCGCGCTTAAGAGACTGGGCCACAATGTCCAGCTTGTCGAGGCCGACCTTGACTCATTCGAGAAGCTCAGGTCATCCAAGCCGGATGTAGTATTCAACCTCTGCGATGACGGTTTTCATGCAAAGGCCGAGCTGGAGCCTCATGTTGCGGCGATGCTTGACATACTCGAGATCCCTTACACGGGTTGCGGGCCGGGCGCTCTCTCGATTTGCCTGGACAAGGCTAACACAAAGAGAATATTGGCTCACGAGGGGCTGCCCACACCCGATTTCTATGTTGCTGAGTCGCCTGATGATATTGAACATAACCTTGAGTATCCTGTCATTGTCAAGCCTTTGGGCGAAGACGGCAGCATAGGGATAAAAAAGGATTCTGTGGTTGACAACGACAAAGACCTGTCTGTGCAAATAAAGAAACTGGTGTCATTATACAAAGAACCGGCGCTTGTCGAGAAGTTCATCGACGGCCGTGAGTTCAACATAGCGCTACTTGGGAACGGTTCGCCGGTAGCACTTCCCGTTTCCGAGATAGTGTTTGAGGGGCTGCACGGCACTGAGCGGATTGTCTCTTATGACGCCAAATGGAAGGAATCCAGCAAACAGTATAAATCCACTGTGAGGCACTGCCCGGCAGATATAACCCCTCAACTCAGGAAAGAGCTGATCGATGTTTCGACGCGCGCGTACAAGCTTATGGGGCTGCGTGGATATGGGCGCGTGGATATCCGGGCAAATGGCAATGGCCCGCAGATACTTGAGGTTAATCCAAATCCCGACATAAGTGCGGACGCCGGGCTCACCTATGCCGCCAAAGCGGCAGGGATCACATATGAGCAGCTTGTCGAGAAGATAATAAATTACGCACTTGAGGACCAAACATGACCATCACTCCAAGTAACCTCCGGACAAGTGGAAAGGACAGCCTTGCTATCAGAGCAGTAGTCCAGGAGGACCTTGCAGAGATGCAGGGTCTTATATCTGCAACTCCCGAGTTTGACGAAGGCGACATATCAACCTGTATGGAATGCCTTGATGCATACCTAAAAGGCGATAAGACCTATTATTTTGTCTGTGTCGAGAACGAAGACCGCCTCATCGGATTCATGTGCTATGGGCAAGATTCAATAGCCGAGAAGGTCTATGAGCTGTATTGGATCGTCGTTGCCAGGGGCTTCAGGAGAAAGGGCGTTGCAAGAGCCCTTAATAACTATTTGGAGGATGCTGCAAGGGAAAATGCCATTCGTGCTGTATTCATAGAGACAGAGTCTGATCCTGCATATGCAAAGGCCCGCGGGTTATACGAAGCTTGCGGGTATATACAGAGGGCTATAGTGCCCGCGTTCTATTCCAATGGCAACGATAAGATAATATACGGCAAAAATATCAATCATGGGCGCAATAAGGAACCCGAGCATTGGAAGACACTAATCTCAAACAGCGTCGAAAGGCCGAGCAAGCTTCCGGACAAGCACCGCATCAAAGTTAAGGAGATTGACGAGGTCACCAGGGTCTTCCCGATGAGGGTAAACCCATATTATCTAAGCTTAATAGAGGAAGAGAACGACCCCATCTGGAAGCAATGCATCCCTGACCCGCTGGAGCTTGAGGATTTCGGCCTTGAGGACCCGCTGAACGAAGAGGGCGATTCGCCGGTGCCGGGGCTTGTCCATAGGTATCCCGACAGGGTCCTGCTATTAGTCTCAAACCAGTGTGCCATGTACTGCAGGTTCTGCACCAGAAAGCGGCGCGTCGGCAACCCGCTCAAGCAGATAACCATGGACCAGATAATGAAGGGTATCGAATACATCAGGAATACCCCCCAGATACGAGATGTTATTCTCTCCGGGGGCGACCCGTTCATGCTCTCAGACACCTTCCTTGAAGCCATATTAAAGGAGCTCAAGACGATAAACCATGTAGAGATAGTCCGCATCGGGACACGGGTCCCCTGCACGCTTCCACAGCGCGTCACCCCCGAGCTGTGCGCGATGCTGCAGAAATACCATCCGTTATACATAAACACGCACTTCAACCACCCGCGGGAGATAACCCCCGAAAGCGCCAAGGCATGTGCCATGCTGGCTGATGCGGGGATACCATTAGGCTCCCAGACTGTCTTACTCAAGGGCGTCAACGATGACCCCGAGGTCATGAGAGAGCTTATGCAAAAGCTTATAAGCATAAGGGTTAGGCCCTATTATATCTATCAATGTGACATAGCCCGCGGTAACGAACACTTCAGGACGCAGGTTGCAAAGGGTGTGGAAATAATCGACAATATACGCGGCCACACATCAGGCCTTTGTGTGCCGCATTTCGTCATCGATGCTCCGGGCGGCGGCGGGAAGATACCCTTGCTCCCAGAGTATGTGGTCGAGTCAAAGGAAGACAAGATAATCCTTAGGAACTACAGGAACCAGAGATATGAGTATCCAGAGCCAATTATTGAGAGAGTGCAGGGCCAAGCCGCTGGCGAGGGCCAACCGGAGGCTGCCCAGGAACCCTTAGTCCCACTTACAAAAGACCAAGCCAAGCGTCCGCCGGATGCGCCTTAACCGCATATCCCAAAATACCATTTTTATTGACAGCAGCATAAGCTTAAGCCGTTAATAAGTACACAATCAATCGGATTAGATATGGGTAAACCACCGTCAGAAAGCAGGGTAAGCTCGTCAGAAAGCAGGGTAAGCTCGTCAGTGATCTCATTTGCGCAGGCAAGGAAGATAGCGGAAGAGCATGGGACGCCTACACTTGTCTGTGATCTGAAAGTGGTGGAAGCAAATTATAAGAGACTGAAGGCGGCTATGCCAAAATGCCAGCCGTATTATGCCGTTAAGGCAAACCCATTACCTGAGATACTAAAGGCCCTAGTAAAGCTCGGTTCCTGTTTTGATGTTGCGTCAAAGAACGAGATACTGATGGCATTTGACGCCGGTGCCGCCCCGGACCGCCTGATATACGCGAACCCGGTAAAGCCCAAGGAATCTCTCAAATTCGCTTATGACCACGATGTAAGGACCTACACTTTTGACAATCCCGCCGAGGTCGAGAAGATTGCAAAGTACGCTCCCGGCAGCGATGTTGTCCTCAGGCTTGCAGTGAGAGACCTTGGCAGCGTCTGTAAATTCTCTACAAAGTTTGGGGCAAAGGAAAAAGATGCGCTGTCGCTCCTTAAAAAAGCTGAGTCGATGGGCTTAAATGCTTTAGGCATGGCCTTCCACGTCGGCTCGCAGTGTGTGAACATCGATAATTATGCCTCTGCCCTTGAGATGTGCGGCAGGATATACAGGGCAGCCCAGAAGAAGGGCATAGAGATGTCCGTGGTGGACATTGGCGGCGGCATTCCTATCAAGTATATCGATGATATCTACTCAGTGGAAGATGTCGCAAGGCTTGTGAACGCAAGGATCGCCGAGATCTTCCCAGAGGGCATCAGGCTGATTTCCGAGCCGGGCAGGTATCTTGCGGGCGAGTGTATGACCCTGGTCACCCGGGTTGTCGGCGTTGCCGAAAGGAACAAGAAAAGATGTATCTATATCGACGATGGCTGTTACAACTCTCTCTCCGAGCGCATATTTGGGCACTGCGAGTATGAGATTCTTTCGAACAAGGCAGGCAGCAAGCACAGGTACACTGTATTCGGCCCGACTTGCGATTCAATGGATGTCGTTGCAAAGGAATGCCCGCTCCCGAATATGAACATCGGCGACCTGCTTCTTGTGCCCAATGCTGGTGCTTACACAAACGCTGCAGCCACGCACTTCAACGGTTTTGACCCCGCCAAGATATTGTTTATTTAGTTCTAGTCCAGTTTTTAAATTCTACTATTACTAATCTTATTCACTATTACTCATCTTAACATGGCAGAACCTAAATGCTCCTTTTTTGGTAGGTGCGGCGGTTGCTCTTCTCAACACTTAGCTTACCAGCTGCAGTTGGAGAACAAGAAGAAGGCCCTTGCCAGCATACTAGGTTTTGATGGCGTCAAAGTCTTTCACGATAAAGAGTATGGCTACCGGAACCGCATGGACTTTGTCTTCTGTCCGAATGGGGTCGGCCTGAGGAAAAAGGGTACCTGGGACAAGACGATGCAGATAGACAAGTGTGTTATTTCCGAGGAGCGCCTTCAGGCCTTACTTGCTGAGGTGAACGGGTTCTTCACCGAGAACGATGCGTTTGACCTCAGGACGCACAAGGGCACACTGCGTTACGCAGTCATTAGGACGCCTGGGCAGACTTCGTCTATATCCTTCGTGCTGAACCAGGCTTCTCCGGGTTTCGAAGATGCTGTAGCGCGCATAAAGGAATTTGCTTCCCTGACTACTGCTGATAACATAGTTATTACATATACCCTACCGCAGACTGATGTCAGCTCTGCTGATGAATATTCTGTGGTCAAAGGCTCTGACATGCTTACTGAGACCCTGATGGGTCATGATTTCCTTTATTCAGTTCAGGGCTTTTTTCAGAACAATACCGCCGTCGCTGGGATGATGCACGAGCACTGCAGGAGCCTTTTGGCGGCACACGAGACAAAGGGTGCGCACTTGCTTGACCTTTATTGCGGTGTAGGCACCTTTGGTATAAACAATGCTGATTTATTTAAGGAAGTTACTATCGTGGAGGGCTACGGCCCTGCCATAGTCGCGGCGAACAAGAACGTTGCTGCGAACGGCGCCAAGAACGTGCGCCCGATACTGCTTGATGCGATGTACCTGAAACGGCTGGAATTCCCAAAGCCGCTTTATGTGATAACAGACCCTCCCAGGTCGGGCATGCATCCCAAGACCATCGAGCGGCTGAAGGAGCTGAAGCCGGAGTCGATTATCTACATATCTTGCAATGTTGAGCAGCTCGGGAAGGACGTGCTCA
>Ga0247841_10008157_pt1 | contig 15228 bp, 12 predicted proteins | sample LaCruzMarch2015__2_FD_192410 | JGI IMG/M metagenome (GOLD analysis project Ga0247841, IMG submission 192410) | Freshwater microbial communities from meromictic Lake La Cruz, Castile-La Mancha, Spain - LaCruzMarch2015_18m | ecosystem: Environmental > Aquatic > Freshwater > Lake | place: Spain...
CGGCGGCAATACGGGCGGGCAGGGCGGCGGCGGCGCCATACGCCTGGACTACGCTTCCATGACGGGAAGCACGACCCCGGCCCCGGGCTATACCTCGGGCGTTTATTATAATTCGGGGAGCATCGCCTCCAACGTGTGGGATACCGGCGCGGCGGGCCAGCTCTGGACATACCTGAGCTGGCAGGAGACGCTGGCTGCCGGCAGCGATATAACATTTCAGGCCAGGGCCGGCGATACCATTTTCGCCAGGGACGATATCACGGTCCCGTGGGTATCGGTGGGGGGTATCAGCCCCGTGACCTCGGGGCTGCCGTCCGGGCGGTATATGCAGTGGCGGGCTACGCTCACCACAAATAATGATTTCTATACGCCGGTGCTGCACAGCGTAACGGCGGCCGCTTCCCTGGGGCCCCTGGTGACCACACACGCAGCCACGTTCGTGGACTCCAGCGGGGCCGTGCTGCACGGCACGCTTAATTCCCTCGGCCAGTCCAGCGCCACGGTCTATGCGAATTTCAACTATGGCACGCACCCGGGCGGCCCTTATGATTACGAGACGACGACGCAGCCGATGTCGGCGCCCGGCACATACGTTGCCGGGCTTACCGGCCTGGCGCCGGGCACGACATATTATTACAAGGCCCGGGCATTCGACCTCATCAACCCGCCCGTCTTCGGCGACGAACTGAGCTTCACGACTACACCGGTCGCTCCCTCGGTCACCACCAACCCGGCCGGCTCAATTACAGCCAGTTCGGCTTTGCTGAACGGAAATCTGAATTCATTAGGCGCTTCCCTCTCTGTCAACTCATCCTTCCAGTGGGGGACCACTTCGGGAGGGCCCTATCCCAACTCCACCCCTGCGCAGGCCATGGTTACGGCGGCGCCGTTCCAGGCCAACCTGTCTAACCTGGGGACCGGCACCACCTACTATTACCGGGCCAAAGCGGACGGCGGCGCCAACGGAACCAACTACGGCGCCGAAATGAGCTTCACCACACTGAGCGTGCTGCCCGTCGTGGCCACCGGCAACGCCTCCCCGGTAACCTCCGGCACGGCCACCCTCAACGGCAGCCTGGCAAACATGGGGGCGGCTTCAACGGTAAACGTCTCCTACCAGTGGGGGACCACTTCGGGAGGTCCTTATCCCAACTCCACCCCTGCGCAGGCAATGACGGCCCGGGGGCCGTTCAGCGCAGGCCTGACGGGGCTGTCCGCAAAAACCACCTATTTCTTCAGGGCAAAAGGTGATGGGGGCGCGAGCGGCATCAGCTACGGGTCTCAGAACAGCTTCACCACCTCGGTCGTGCAGCCGACCGTAACCACGATAGGGGCGACGGGGATCACCGGCTATACCGCCCTGCTGAACGGCGACCTGGCTGCCATGGGCACCGCCGCGACTGTGGATGTCACATTCTTTTACGGGCTCAATCCGGGTGATTTAAACCATACCGCCTGGCAAACGATGAGCGCACCCGGCCCCTTCCAGGCCGGCCTGGAAGGGCTGACGCCCGATACTCTGTACTATTTCAGAACGCTGGCGCAGGGCGACGGCAACAGCGTGTCCGGCGCGGAGCTGTCCTTCCGCACCTCGACCGTGCCGCCCGCGGTCACCACCAACGGCGCCACCCTGGTGACAGCGACGACGGCCAGGCTGAGCGGCACGCTGACCGCCGTGGGCTCGGCGGCTTCGGACAACGTCTCGTTCCAGTACGGCACGACCTCCGGCATGTACAGCACGGAAACCACGCCTCATGCCATGTCGTCGCCGGGCGATTTCACGGCTGACCTGGACGGTTTAACGCCCAATACTACGTATTATTACAGGGCCAAGGCCAACGGCGGCACCGACGGCATTGCCTATGGGGTCGAGCACTCTTTCACCACCGGCTCCATCCCGCCTTCGGTGACCACGGCCAATGCCAGCCAGCTAACGACCAACAGCGCCATGCTCAACGGCAACCTGGACGGCCGGGGAACGGCATCCAGCGTGAACGTGTCCTTCCAATGGGGCACCACCAGCGGAGGCCCCTATCCCAACTCCACCGCGATTCAGGCCCTCTCTTCACCGGGCGCTTTCCAGGCAGGCCTGAACGGCCTGGCCTCATATACCACTTATTACTACAGGGCGAAGGCGGACGGCGGGGCTTTCGGGACGGCCTACGGCGCCGAGAAAAGCTTCAGCACCTCATCCTTTCCGCCCCATGTCGGCACCGGCGCGGTCGGCAGCATTGGAGAAACCACGGCAACCTTGAACGGCAACCTGTATTTCCTGGGCTCTGCCGGCACGGTGAACGTGTCGTTCCTGTACGGCACCACGTCCGGCGGGCCTTATCCCTTCACCACGGCTCCGCAGATCAAGTCCGCTCCCATGGCCTTCCAGGCCGACCTGACGGGCCTGGACCCCAACACCATATACTATTACCGGGCCAGGGGTGACGGCGGTCAGTACGGCATCAGCAACGGCCAGGAACAGCGCTTCACCACATCAGCGGTCCCGCCCTCTGTGGCAACTAACGACGCGGGCGGCGTGACGGCCAACGCCGCCACCCTGAACGGCAACCTGATTTCTAAAGGCACGGCTGACAATGTGAGCGTCTCCTTCCAGTACGGCACGACCGCGGGCGGGCCCTATCCCTACACGACGGCGCCGCAGGTAAAGACCGCTGCCGGCGCCTTCACGGCCGGCATCAGCGGCCTGGATGCCAATACCGCCTATTACTGCAGGGCGGTAGCCGACGGCGGGAACTACGGGATAAGCTACGGTGAGCAGAAAAGCTTCACCACCTCTAAAATCCCGCCCTCCGTGATAACCGACAACGCCACCAATATTACTGCCGGAGCGGCCACACTGAACGGCAACCTGTCGTCGCCGGGGACGGCCGGCACGGTAAACGTTTCCTTTAACTGGGGCACCACGCATGGAGGCCCCTACCCCAACCCCACCACGCCCCAGGCCATGACTGCCACGGGCCCTTTCCAGGCTAATATCAGCGGCCTGGCCGCGCTGACCACCTATTATTACGTTGCGGTTGCCGACGGGGGCGCGCACGGCTCGGCGACGGGCGCAGAATGCAGCTTCACTACGGGGGCAGTCCCGCCGTCGGTCTCCACCGGAGCGGCCACAGGCATCACCGGCAGTACAGCTACGTTGAACGGGACGCTGCACGCGATGGGGACATCACCTTCCGATAACGTCTCTTTTCAGTGGGGTACGCGCCCGGGTGTGTACAGCCACCAGACCGACCTGCAGCCCTTCGCGGCCCCGGTGGATTTCACAGCGCCCCTGGCCGGATTGTCCGGCAACACCACCTATTATTATCGTGCCGTAGCCAGCGGGGGCAGGAACGGGACAAGCTTCGGGGTTGAGCATGCTTTCACAACCAGCACGATACCGCCAACGGCGGCAACCGTCGCTGCCACGGACTGGACCACCAATACCGCCTTCCTGAACGGCAACCTGACCGTAAAGGGCACAGCGTCCACGGTCAATGTATCGTTCATCTACGGGACCAGCGCGGGCGGGCCCTATCCATTCGCCACACCACCGCAGGCAAAAGCTTCGACCGGGGTCTTCCAGGCAGGCATCACGGGGCTGTCGCCTTACACCACTTATTATTTCAAGGCCAAGGCTGACGGAGGTGTGTACGGCGCCAGCTACGGTTCGGAGCTGAATTTCACCACCAACCGGCTGCCACCCGTGATGGGCACGGGCAGCGCCGTCGACGTCATGACCAATGCGGCCATACTCAACGGCAACCTTTACCTGATGGGGAGCGCCTCCACGGTGAACGTGCTGTTTGAGGGCGGGACCTCGCCGGGAACCTATACGTGGGAGACCTCGCCGCAGCCCATGACCGCCCCAGGCGCTTATCAAGCTCAACTGCTGGGGCTGTCTCCCGACACCACCTATTACTACCGCGCCAAAGGCAACGGCGGCGATCACGGCATCGGATACGGAGAAGAGCACTCTTTCACCACGGGCTCGCATCCGCCCATTGTGGCCACCGGCGCCGCTACGGGAATAACAGCGGGAACGGCAACGCTGAACGGCGATCTATTAAACCGCGGCAGCGCCGCGGCGGTGAACGTAAGGTTCGAGTACGGGACCACGCAGGGCGGCCCCTATTTCAATGCCACGGCGCCGCAGCCGAGAGCATCTGCCGGGACTTTCAATGCCGGCTTAACCGGTTTGAATCCGCTGACGGTCTACTATTACCGGACACGGGCGGACGGGGGTATTTACGGGACCGGCTTCGGGGCTGAGCAGAGCTTCGTTACATCCAACCTGCCGCCGTCGGTAACCACCGTAGACGCTTCCTCAATTACAACCGACTCGGCCGTCCTCAACGGCGACCTGACGTCATTGGGCAGGGCCGTCACGGTGAACGTGTCGTTCCTGTGGGGCACCACACGGGGAGGCCCCTATGCGGGCACGACAGCGCCGCAGGCCATGACATCCGCCGGAGCTTTCAGGGCCAACCTTACCAGCCTTTCCCCGTCTACGACCTATTACTTCATTGCGAAGGCCGACGGCGGTGTATACGGCATATCTTACGGCCTGGAGAGGAGCTTCCGCACCGTAACTATACCTCCACCGAATCCTCGGCCGTATCCTCAACCCGGGCTCCCACCACCAACGGGCTCCTCGGGAGGTCAAACGTCGACTATTCCACCGATACAAACCGTAGCCCTGCCGAACGTTGTAGTGCAGAGCGCCTCCTTGTCCGCGGCCATGGTAGCTCCCGGCGATCCCGTTAAGGTGACCGCGACCGTGGCCAACAGGGGAACAGTCAACGGGAAAACGGCTGTAAGGTTATATATCAACGGGCAGGAGGAGGCTGTACAGGGCATCACGGTGGAGAGCGGCAAGACCAGGATCATAACCTTTACCACGGCCCGGAGCCAGCCGGGTACATACACCGTCTATGTCGGCGGCATCCAGGCCGGCAGCTTCACCGTGGCTGATTACGTCGATCCCAACATCATCCTCTTTATCAGCATGGCATTGGTCCTGTCCGCCCTGTTGCTGGGACTGATATATGTCTGGAGAAGCAGACAGCAGGAGTACTGATGACCGGTTACCCGGCAGCAAGCTTCCGGGTAACCGGTCATATTTCTATATAGACGTAGGGGCGTACCTTCAGGTGCGCCCGTCTTAATAATGTCATTGCGAGAAGCCGCAGCGATGAAGCAATCTTGTACGTGATGACGTTTTTACAAGATCGCCATGCTCTTCGGGCTAGTAATGACATGCGGCTGCGGGCGGGTTTGAAAACCCGCCCCTACTCGCCGTCCATACAGCTTAGAACCAGCGAAAATTCGCGCATCCCGCCAATCCCTCCCCCATTTTAGCCAAAGTGACCACCCGCATTAGTGCTGTTCCATTATTTTACATAGGGACTTGACAAGACCAGTTTTAGATAATATAGTAATCACTAACTTTTCATTAGCAAGTATTAACTACTTGCCCCGTGACAGCGTAAATGTTTAAAAACATCGTGCAGCGGTCGAGGAAGAAATACCTGAGCTTCGAACAGCGTCACCAGGAGATCCTCGATATCGCTATCGGCCTTTTCAACACTAAAGGATATAGAGCTACGACGACGGCTGCGCTTGCGGAGGCGGCGGGTGTTTCGGAGCCTATCCTTTATAAACACTTCAAGAATAAAAAGGAGCTCTTCCTGGAATGCTTCCGCAGCATAATGAAAGAGCTTGTAACAGAATACCGCAAGGCACGCACAAAACATGCGGAAGATGAGATTGGTTACCTGGTGGAGGTTGCAAGAATCTACCTGAGATTCATCATACAGAATCCGCACAAGTCCAACTTTCTGATCCACTTGCTCAGCTATAGAGACAATCCCGAATTTGAAAAGGTATTCAACAGGTTTATGGACGATAGCATCAAAACCATTGAGGAGGTAGTTATTTCGGGCAAAAGAAAGGGGGTAATTAAAAGTAAAGTTAATGCCAGAATGCTGGCCGGTATGTTTATCACCCAGTATTTCACCACCGTCGTATTGAACGAATTCATCGACTCCAGGCACTTCAACGAAGAGGAGTTTATTCTGTATCTTAAAGACACGCTTGCAGCAGGATAATTTTTTAATCAGTAGTTAGTGGTTACTAATATTATAACGGAGGTAGATATGGAGAAAACGGTTGCGAGTTTATTTAAGGAGCGCGTGGACAAGACGCCCGGGGCGGCTGCGCTCAGGTACAAGGAAGGTGACGAGTGGAGGACGGTCACATGGAAGGAGTACAGCGACAGGGTGGACGCCTTCGCGCGTTCGCTAATAGCGCTGGGGGTCAAGCATGGTGACAAAGTTGCACTGATCGGAACGAACTCGCCGGAGTGGTTTTACGCGGATATGGCCGTCATGACAATGGGGGCCGCCACCGTGCCGGTCTATGCCACCAACAGCGGCGACCAGATCATCTACATTCTCAATCATTCCGAAAGCAAGGTGTTCGTGATGGAGGACATTAGCTATTTCCAGCGAATCGAAAACCACCTGAAAGAGGTCCCCAACCTGAAAAACGTGGTTGTGATCAAGGGTGATATAACCGCAGCGCCCGGCATCATCCTTCCATACGATAAATTCTTCTCGCTGAGCGATAAGGTTTCCCCGGAAGAGCTTGGCAGATTGCGCGAGGCAGTCAAACCGGATGATGTTGACACGTTGCTCTATACCTCAGGCACGACCGGACAGCCCAAGGCTGTCATACTCACCCACAGGAACAGCGTGACCGCCGGCGAAAACGTATATCTGACCACGAAGTTGAAAAATGTGCGGCTTACAGCGTGCTGCTACCTGCCCCTTTCACATATCGCCGAGAGGACTGTCAATCTATTCAGCTCGCTGTACACAGGACACGTCATCCATTTCATGGGCGGCTACGATAAGTTCGCGCAATACCTGATGGAGATCCGTCCCGTCCTGTGGGCGGGGGTCCCGCGGGTATGGGAAAAACTGTATGAAGGCGTAATGGCCTACCGTGCCACCATGCCCGAGAAAAGAAGGCGGCTGGTCGACTGGGCACTTAAAACGGGAGACGAATACAACCAGAGCAAGTATAAAAAGCAGAAGATATCTCCCATTTTAAGCCTGAAGTATTCCGTGGCCATGTCCCTGGTCATTAAGAAACTGTTGCGCGCCCTGGGGCTGGACCGGGTGCAGATAGTGGTGACCGGCGGCGCTCCGACTCATGTGGAAACGCTCGATTTCTTCACTTCGATCGGTGTATGGCTGCAGGATGTGTACGGACAGACCGAGGGCCACGGCACCACCAGCTTCGCCCTTAAAGGAGATGTGCGTTTCGGCTCGGCCGGCAAGGTGTACCCTCTCACTAAAGTCGAAATCGCCCCCGACGGTGAAATACTGGTAAAGGGCGATAACGTATCCCCCGGATACTACAAAGACCCTGAGCTTACCAAGGAGACCTTTAAGGACGGCTGGCTCTACTCCGGCGACCTTGGCCATTTCGACGATGACGGCTTCCTCTGGGTCACAGGCCGCAAGAAGGATATCATCATCACCTCCGGAGGCAAGAACATCACACCCTCGAAGATAGAAGCCTTGTTGCTCACCTCACCGCTGATCGAGTATGCAGTTGTAGTGGGGGACGGGCGGAAATATCTCACATCCCTGCTGACATTGAGTGAGGAAGCGGTTAAAAAGTTCGCGGCTGAAAAGGGCCTGCAGGCTAAAAGCCTTGAAGAGATCGGCGCCGGCGCGGAGCTCAAGGACGAGCTTGAGAAGCACCTGGAGGCGATTAATATGCAGCTTTCCAGGGTGGAGCAGATCAAGAAGTTCAAAATACTCGACCACACACTCAGCCAGGAGAGCGGAGAACTGACACCCACATTGAAGGTCAAGCGTTTCTTCATACACAAGAAATATGCCAGAGAAATCGACGAGATGTACGAGTGAGCATCGAGGAGTACGCTAAACATGATCAATAAAAGCCTGATCAATACCAAGCTGGACACCTTCGATTTCCCTGTGGAAAGAGGAAAAATCAAGGAATTCGCCAACGCCATCTGCGATCCCAACCCCGTCTTCCGCGACCGTGAGTACGCGCTCAAAGAGGGATTCAGGGACGTCCTCATGCCCATCACCTTCCCCATGACATTCGTCTTCCAGCAGGCCGCCGAGAACGCCGTGCTGGAGTCAATGCAGAAGATGGGCATGGACCCCAACCGGAGCGTGCACGGCGAAATCGAGTTCATCTACGAGAGGCCAGTGTGCGCGGGCGAGACCCTGCACGGAGAGGTCTGGATCGGCAATATCTACGAGAAGGCGGGAAAGCGCGGCGGTAGCATGACATTCGTCGAACACGAGACCAAGTTTTATGACGGCGCAGGTAAGCTGGCTGTAACGGTACGTAATATCTTCATTGAAAAGGGTTAACGGGCGCGGATAAAGATTATGAATGATGTAATAAAAGGAAAAGATTATGTCAGCTAAGAAATATTTTGAAGATGTAACCGAAGACGAACAGTTGCCCTCGTTTCAGCAGACGATCACGCGTACTCATATAGTCAAATACGCGGGAGCCGGCGGCGACTTCAATCCCATCCATCACGACGAAGAGTTCGCTAAGGCTGCCGGGCTTCCCTCGGTTTTCGCCATGGGCTTGATGCACGGCGGGATGCTGACCCGGGTTATCAACGACTGGGCCGGGAACGGTCGCGTAAAAAGATACAGGGTCAGGTTCAGCGGCATGGTCTGGCCGCATGATGTGCTTACCTTCAGCGGAGTAGTCGTGCGTAAGTACCAGGATAAAGGCGAGAACCTGGTGGACTGCCAGTTGACGGTAGTCAATCAAAAGGGCGAGCAGAACATCGACGGCACAGCCACGGTTTCGCTGCCGTCCAGGAAATGAAGCAAGAAGGAGTACGATATGGATTTCAGTTTCAGCGAAGACCAGGTGATGTTCTCCGCTTCCGTGGAGAAATTTGCCCGTAACGAATTCGCGCCGACGGTCGAAGAACGCGAGAAAAGCGGATTTTCCCGTGACGCCTGGCGCAAGCTGTGCGAGTTCGGCCTGGCGGGGCTCTGTATACCATCGGAATACGGCGGGGGCGGCGCCAACGCGCAGACCACTGTCATCGGCATGGAGGCTTTTGCCAGGGGCAGCAACGATGGACCGATTATGGTCGTCTGGGGCTCCCACCTGCTGCTCTGCGCCATGCCGATCGCCGAACTGGGCACTGCAGAGCAGAAGAGTAAATATCTCCCCAGGATGGCAACCGGTGAGATCATCGGCGCCATGGCGCTTACCGAGCCCGAGGCGGGATCGGAGGCTACGGCGCTAAAGACGACGGCAAAAAGGGACGGCGACCACTATATCCTGAACGGCAGCAAGACCTTCATCTCGAATGCCCCGATCGCGGATATCTTTGTGGTCTTCGCCAGCATGGACGTCACCAAGAGGGCTGCCGGCATCACCATGTTCATCGTCGAGCGCAACTCCCCCGGATTTTCCACCGGCAAACCGCTGGAAAAATTCGACGGGCACGCGGCACCAACGGGGGAGGTCTTCTTCGATGACTGCAAAATCCCGGCAGCCAACCTGCTGGGGAAAGAAGGAGAGGGCTTCCAGGCCATGCTGATGTCGCTGGGATGGGAGCGTATCGCGTTTGCGCCCTACGTGGGCATGATGGAAGCCAACCTCAACGCCTGCATCGAATACGCCAAGGAGAGGAAGCAGTTCGGCAAGCCCATAGCCAAGCACCAATTCATCCAGGGCATGCTGGCCGAGATGAAGATGGACCTGGAAGCATCGCGCTATCTCGTTTACCACCTGGCCTGGAAAAAGGATAGAAGCGAGTTCATCGGCTTGGATGCTGCCATCGCCAAGACGTTTATCACCGAGGCCGCCGAGCGCAACGCCTACAAGGCGGTCCAGATCTTCGGCGGCTATGGCTGCATGCGCGATTACCCTGTGGGACGCAGCCTCTGGTTCACCAAGATGGGCACCATCGGCGGCGGCACGTCCCAGATACAGAGGTCGATCATCTCGAGGTTGATTACCGGGATGTAATGCCCGCCCTTAGTTCCAGGCATACATCCGAATAAAACTGCAAGGAGTTTAAAGTGACAAGTATACGTGGAAAGGCAGCTATCGTCGGCATAGGCGAGGTGCCCACCGGCCGCTACCCGGAGCGTTCATTTATCGAACAGTCTGTGGCGGTCGCGGAGATGGCCATCAAAGATGCCGGCATACCTAAAAAGGAGATAGACACCGTTATACCCATCGGCGTGGTGGCCAACCCGCTGGACAACGCCAATGTGGTGTGCTCCATGTTGATCGAGGAGCTCGGACTGGGCTCATCGGCTAAAAGCAACTTTGAAATAATGTCCGGCGGATCAAGCTCCGCCAACGCATTAAAGGTTGCGGTTTCGCTGGTATTGACCGGTCTTTCGAAGGCTGTACTGGTAGTCCACAGCGACCGCCTGGCCTCCGGGCTGGACCTCAATGCGGCCATCACGACCTTCGCCAAGGCGTCCATCAGCCAGGAGTATGAAGCTCCGTTTGGATTCAGCCAGCTTGCACTAGCGGGGCTGTTGCAGCAGCGTTATATGCATGACACCGGGACCACTGAGAGACAGATAGCGTCGGTGGTCGAATCCCTGCGCAAATGGGCGGCTTTAAATCCCAACGCCATGATGAAGACACCCAGGACGGCCGATGAGGTGCTGGACTCGCCCATGCTTTCGTCCCCCGTCCGCAAGCGCATGATGAACGTGCTGGCGGACGGCGCCGCGGCTTTCATTGTGACAGATGCAGCGAGAGCGCGGGAGCTGACAAAGACGCCGGCCTATGTACTCGGGCTCGGATCGAGGTGCACCAACTTCACCGTGACCGGTCAGCCGCAGGACATACTGAAAGCATGGGGTCCGGCGGCGCAGGAAGCCTACAAGATGGCACGCATCAAGCCTGCCGACGTAGACGTGGCGGAGATCTACGACGCCTTCCCCACCTTCATCCTCATATCGCTCGAACTGCTGGGCCTGTGTGAAAGGGGCAAGGCCGGCAAATTTGTTGAAGACGGGCACACCTCGCCGGGTGGAAAGCTCCCTGTCTCGACCAACGGCGCCATGATGGCGCAGGGCCATACCGGAGCGGGCGGGGGAGTTGCAATCCTGGTGGAAGCAGCCCGGCAGGTCATGGGCAAGGCAGGCGCCAGGCAGGCGAAAAAAGCGGACATCGTGGTAGAGACCGCATCGGGTGGAGTGGGAATGGACTTTCATGTGGGCGTATTAGGAAAGGAGGTATAGAAAATTGAGCGAATATACAAAACCGCTGCCGTTGATAACCGGGCTGAGCAAAGTATTCTGGGACGGATGCAAAGAGAAAAAGCTGCTGTTCCAGAGGTGCAAGGACTGCGGGCAGGTGATTTTTTTCCCCAAGATGCTGTGCACCAACTGCATGGGTCACAACCTTGAATGGAAGGAATCGAAGGGCAGGGGAAAGATATTCACGTTCACCGTCACCTACGATGCGGCGCCGCCGGAATTCATGTCCTCGGTCCCCTTCGCGCTGGCCGTAATCAACCTGGACGAGGGCTACAGCATGCTGAGCAATGTGGTCGACTGCGATTACGAGAGACTTGCCTGCGATATGCCGGTAGAGGTCGTTTTCGATCCGGTCACGCCGGAGGTCACGTTGCCTAAATTCAAGCCGGTCAATGCTTGAAACATTGAAGATCACTTAATTCATCATCGATTATAAATAAAGGAGGTTGTTATGGCAGGAAAAATCTATGATCCGCACGTACATCTGTTCATCAAGGAAGGCATACCGGAGGCATATCTGCTCGGCATGGCACGCACCATGAAGCTGGTGCTGAAAAACAAGCTCGGGGTGGACATGACATTGGAGGATGCGCTGAATAACGTCGTGGCGCCGATGTATGATCCCGAAGGAAACAAATTTCTTGCGGAAATGGATAAAGCAGGTGTAGCAAAGGCTATTATTTTCGGCTCCGATTTCGGAGCTGAACTCGGTGATGCCAAGATGCATCCGTTTGAGGCGAATGAGTACTATGCCTCGCTGGTGAAAAAAAGCGCCGGCCGTTTTATGGCGCTGGCAGCTATTGACCCGCGTCGCCCGGGCGCCCTAAAACACTGCGAGAAATGCATGGAACAACTTGGCATGAAGGGTTTAAAGCTGCACCCCGCGGCAGGATTCTATCCGACTGACCAGATACTCTATCCGTTCTACGAAAGATGCGCAGATTGGAACGTGCCCATCGTATTCCATACCGGCGCGCAACCCGCCGCCCCCGTGCATCTCGACACGCAGAGGCCACTATTCATCGCGGAGGCGGCCACACGCTTCCCGGATACCAGGATGATCATGGCGCACGTGGGCATGGACCTCTATAACGAGGCGGTCATGTACGGGAAACTCATCCCCAACGTATATTTCGATCTCTCCTATCACCAGTTTTCCTACGTATCATGGGGAGCGCAGAAGTTCTACGAGTGGCTGCGCTTCCTGATCGACGAATGCGGCGCTTCCAAGCTGATGTGGGCGACCGATTCACCGCTGCCCTGCGCCATACTGCCGACCGATGCCTGGGTTAAAGTTTTCACTGAACGCAATACTACCATTCAGTTCACCGATGAAGAAATCGAGATGATCATGGGCGGTACCGCGGCCGAAGTATTCAATATCGAGGTTAAAGGAGCAAAAAAATGAGCACCATCAAGCGTAAAATAGCCTTTGCCCTGTACGCCCTGACAGCACTGCTGTGGTATGGGGTAGGGCTATATTATATCTTCTCCACCGAAATAGCCGCCTATCATAAGCAGGCTATCGGAGTTGACTGGGCGGGATTGGCGCCGGGTGTTAAGACCCTGCTACTGGTACTGATGAAGGGTACGGGAGATGCACTATTCGTGGCCGCTGTTGCCATGACCTTTTTGCTGCTGATCCCTTTCCGGCGGGGAGAAAAATGGGCGAAGTGGGCTATGCTGTGCGTCGGCCTGGCTGTCTGGGTGCCGATGCTGATAGGCGCCATCTGGGTGTACACGTCCACAGGCGCAGCATCACCCTGGCAGGCGAATTCAGCTATGCTTATCGCCCTGCTAGTTGCCTTCGCGTTGTCCTGGTAATTACGTGATCAGCACACTGAAGGCACTCAGTAAGAAAACGGCTGCGGCTCGCTTAGAACCAGTGATAGAACTGGGCCAGTATCAGTAAGCCCTGGATGATAAATATAATAGCCACCAGCATGTTCAGCACGCCGGGGCTTACCATCACTATAATGCCGAAAATCAGGGTGAGAGCGCCTACGATGAGGGGCAGCCCGATGGCGAAACCCGATGCGATGACCTGCCCCAGGCCCAGGATGATCAGGTATATCCCCACCACGTAGTTCAGTATCCTCGGGATGATCAGGATGATGATACCGGCGGCTATAGCCAGTATTCCCCACAGCCAGCTTCCGGCAATGCACCATCCGATGCCGCTCAGTATAAGCGCGACAGCGATAAGGTAGTTGACGATGCGGGGGAATATCAGGATGATTATGCCGATAATGAGCAGGATAATCCCCAGAGCGGGACCTCCGGCGGGTAAACCCAGTGTTAGCCAGGACATCTTGCACCTCCTCCGGTTCTATTTTCTATATTTTACATATAATGGAACGAAAATTCGAGCTTTGTGTCTATACATAACAAATATACGCGCTTCTATCTTGACTTAAGACGGCGTTTTAAATAGATTTATAATATGGCCGGGACGACTTCGTTGCAACCGCCTTATATACGAAAGGTAGATGTACGGGGCAAGATAACTACCTGGATTGTGGACGGGAGCTACGTGCGCGGCCACATTGACGAAGAGTTCACCAACTTCGGTCAGCATTACAGATTCCCGTATATTCCATTGGATGAGTTCTGGATAGACCACGAGGCAAAAAAGGATGAGACGAGTTTTTTCATCGACCATTTGCTGGTAGAACACCGTCTCATGGCCAAAGGTAAATCGTACGACGATGCCCTGGTCGCGGCGGACCTGCAGGAGCGTACCGAGCGCCGGCGCGCCGGGGACGTTAAGGTGATGACCCATAAAGGTCAGGAGCTGCCCGAGGCTAAGGATGTCCACGAGCATCTATGGAGAAAATTGGAGAACGGTGTCAGCGTCTGGATTGTCAACGGTCGGCTCGTCCGCAGTGTGTTCAATATCGACTTTACGGAGGGCGGTCACGACCACATATATGAGTTCGTCCCTGAGAACGAGGTCTGGATCGATAACGATCTTGAAGAAGCCGAGCGCGGCTATGTTCTGTTACATGAACTGCACGAACGTAACCGCATGGCAAGTGGTTGGCCTTACAGCAAGGCGCATGACGAGTCCAGCCACCTCGAGTACCATTGCCGCCATAACCCTGATGAACTGCATGATGCCCTGGCTGCAGAGGATTGGACTTAATCTCAAGAGCGCGTTATGGGCTATTCTTTACCGATCGGACAAACCGAGATGCAGATTCCGCAAATCTCGTGTCCACTTTGGAGCGTTGCTGCCAGTGAGAGCTCCATAGCCTTCTCCCGGCACTTGAAGGCATCATAGTACTCATCGCGGTCGATTTTTATATTCCACAGCTTACCGTTGATGGCCCCGGCCGGGCACGCTTTCACGCAAAGGTCGCATTTGCCGCACCGGCTTTTATCGATGGGAGGTTGTAACGGCTTGAGCGGGGCATCTACCAGCACGGAGACCAGTCGCAACCTGGGACCGAATCTTCTTGAAATAAAAAGGTCGCTTTTGCCTATCCAGCCCAGGCCTGCCCGCGTGCCCACCATCTTGTGGGAGAAGTCGTGCCTGAGCGTCCGCGCGTACTCGGGCGACCGGTCCAGCCCGCTGGAGGTGGGCGCAAATGCCAGGCTCCTCACCCCGAGTCCAGCTATCTTTGTGGCCACGTCCGCCGCCAGGCCGGTTAAATAGACATTGGTTTCCTGGTACAGCTTCCAGTATTCCGGGGTTGGGCCGGTGATGATCGAATCGATGACCGAATCGTCCAGCCTTTTGCCTATGCTGATGCCGTAGTCCCAACCCTTGAACCGCTCATGCAACAGGCCTGACAGGTCGGCCAGGCCCCAGATGTGCCGGCCGTCGTCCGGAATGACCTTGCGTATCTGCTCTACAATTTTTTCCTGCATTTAAACTCGCATTGCCTCGATTTGTTCTACAAAATCGCACTCTTTA
>Ga0247841_10008158_pt1 | contig 15228 bp, 12 predicted proteins | sample LaCruzMarch2015__2_FD_192410 | JGI IMG/M metagenome (GOLD analysis project Ga0247841, IMG submission 192410) | Freshwater microbial communities from meromictic Lake La Cruz, Castile-La Mancha, Spain - LaCruzMarch2015_18m | ecosystem: Environmental > Aquatic > Freshwater > Lake | place: Spain...
AATTTTATTTTTGTCTTCGGCGTTGTACTCCTGGTAGCTAATTCTTTATCCTGTTTTAAAAATCCCGTACAAAAAGTATTTAAACCTCACCTTTCTTTTATCGGCTTGGTTAAGCGCGAATTTTCGGGTGTGATTTCTTACCATCGTAATATGCTGCAAGCTGAAAAATTACAAAACGATGTTGATTTATTGCGTTGGCGCTTGTTTGATTTGCGTGAGATTGTTCAGGAAAATATCCGGCTTAAAAATTTGCTCAACTTTAAACAGAAGTCTCTTTTGCGCCTGGTCTCGGCTAGAGTGATTGGCCGGACGCTGGATAGTTGGTCTTCTAGCGTAATTATTGATAAGGGCAGATACAATGGAATTAGAACCAAAATGGTAGTGATTAGCCCTAAAGGATTAGTGGGCAGTATTGTTGAATGTATGGATTATACTAGTAAAGTGTTATTAATTAATGATCCTAATCAAGGTATTTCAAGTATCGTGCAGCGTAGCCGGCAAGAAGGATTAGTCAACGGGACCCTGGGCAGCAATTTAATTATGCGCTATCTTCCGGATGAGGCACAGATTGTCCTGGGTGATGTTATTGTCACTTCCGAATTAAGCCAGATTTATCCTAAGGGGTTGTTTCTGGGCCGGGTGGTAAATATTGGCCGGGAGTTTTCTGGGCTTAATCGTTATGCCCTGGTTAAGCCGGCGGTGGATTTGTCCAGTATTGAAGAGGTGTTGGTGATTATTCCATGAAAAATTTATTTTTTTTATTGTGGATAATAATTCTAGCTACTTTAGGATTAAATTGGCCGATTTTTCTAAATTTTTTTAATTGTAAGCCAGATCTGCTTTTAATTTTTATGCTGGCTTTAGTTTTTTATACGGATTTTAAGACGGCATTGATATTTGGCATTTTAGCTGGGTTGACCAAGGATGTATTCTTGCCCCAAATGCTGGGAATAAATACTATTTGTTTTAGTATTTGGAGTTATGCTGTATATCGGCTCAGAGGTCAGATATCTACCGAAGAGAATTATGTGCGTTTAGCCATAGTTTTAGTAATCAGCTTATTGAATAATCTTGTCATTGGTTTACAAAGCATTGCGGCTGGAAACATTATACCGCCAGGTATTTTTTTACGTAATTTGATTATAATTAGCCTTTATACGAGCCTGCTGGCGCCTTTGGTTTTTAAGCTCACAAAAAAGATAACCGCGTAATTAAAAGAATCTTCATTAAATCATGGAAAGAAAAAGTATTTTAAATTTAATCATTATTTTTATGTTTAGTGCTTTAATCTTGGGGTTATTAAATCTCGGCTTATTGCAAGGAGCTAAATTTCGCCGGCTGAGTGATAGTAATTGTATCCGGCTGATATCTCAATCCGGTAGTCGAGGTAATATTTTAGACCGTAATGGTGATATTATCGTGGGGAATAAAATTTCTTATGATGTCATGATTTTGCCTCAAGATTTAAATCATATTGATCAGGTTTTAGGCCTGATTAGCCGTATTTTGGGTGTAGAAACTAAAACGTTAAAGGCGGTATTCAAAAAGAATTTTATTTCCTCAAGTATGCCCGTTACTGTGGCGACGAATATCAAGCTTAAAGATGCGATTCTGCTGGGAGAATATAAGATTGAGCAACCCAGTATTATTGTTGCGCCTAAACCTTTGCGTTATTATCCTTATGGGGCACTAGCCTGCCATGTGGTGGGTTATGTTAATGAAATTGACCGTTGGCGTTTAACGAAATTAGAAGATTATGGCTATAAGACTAAAGATATTGTCGGGTTTGGTGGGGTGGAGGAGAAATATGATTATTATTTACGCCAAGAAGAAGGAGGGCTGTCGGTAGAGGTAAATCACCGCGGTAAATTTATGCGGGTTTTGGGTTTTGCTCCGCCGCGTAATGGCAAAGATGTTAGTTTAACTTTGGATCTGAGATTGCAAAAGATTGCCGAAGAAAATTTAAATGGGAGAAAAGGAAGCGTTATTTTAATGGATCCGTTAAACGGAGAGATTTTGGCTCTGGCAAATTTTCCGAATTTTAAACCCGCAATTTTTGTGGATCAGCGCAGCAAAGTTATTTTAGAATTATTTAATGATCCCAATGCGCCATTTCTTAATCGCGCTATCGGCTCAAGCTATCCTCCGGCTTCAGTTTTTAAGGTGGTGGTGGCGGCGGCCGGATTGGAATTAAAAAAAATAAATACTTCCACGAGTTTCCTCTGTCAGGGCTCTACTTTGGTGGGAGCCAGAAGATTTAAATGTTGGGATGTGCATGGCGCAGAAGATATTTTTCAAGCGCTGGCGCATTCCTGTGACGTATTTTTCTATAAAACAGGCTTGCTTTTAGGCGGTCAGAATATTCATGATTATGCTTTAAAATTAGGTTTAAGCAAGAACGTTGGTTTTGAGCTGGCCGGCGAAACTAGCGGTTTTATTCCCTCTCCTTTATGGAGAAAGATAAATAAATTTCAAAATTGGTTTGATGGGGATACGGCAAATTTAAGTATTGGCCAGGGAGATTGCTTAACTACTCCTCTACAAATAACTAATCTGTTTGCGGTATTTGCCAATCGTGGATATCTATTAAGCCCTTATATTATTAAAGCGGTGGGAGGACTGGATCTTTCTGTTAAGAAGAAAAGGCTTATTGGGGTACCTTTTAAGAAAAGTACTTTGGAGGTGATTGTTAAGGGGTTAGCTAAAGTGGTAACTGATCCTAAAGGTACGGGAAATGTTCTCGCTACTCTGCCGATTAAGGTTGCCGGCAAAACTGGTACCGCTCAGGTATCGCACGGCGCCACGCATGCTTGGTTTGTCGGGTTCTTCCCGTTGGATAAACCTAAATATGTCATTTGTGTTTTTTTAGAAAATGGCGGACCGGGTTATGCCGCTAGCGTTACGGCTAAACAAATTATTGAAGCGATGAATAATCAGGGGTTAATATGATCCGGAATTCATTTTTTAAAATTTTAATTTTAGCTTTAATTATTGCCTGCTTAGGCGTGCTATCAATTTATAGCAGCACTTTTACCAAAGAAGGCATGCAGTGGCAAGACATTTATAAACGTCAGTTGCTCTGGTTGGTTATGGGGTTGGCTTGCTTTTTTTTCATGTCCAGGTTTAATTATCGTAAACTTTGGGATGCTAATTATTTTATTTATGGGGGAGCGATATTTTTTCTACTTTTAGTTTTTGGCCTCGGTATAATTAGGTTGGGGGCGCAGCGTTGGTTAAGAATAGCCTGGTTTAATTTTCAGCCTTCGGAGTTTGCGAAATTGGCAATTATCATCTTCTTAGCGAGGTATTTCAGCCGAAAATCTGTTGATGATACATCGCTTTTATCCGGTAAGTTTGGTATTTTCCGGGGAATAATTTTACCGCTTATCTTCGTAGCGATTCCGATGTTTTTGATTATTGAGCAGCCAGATTTAGGCAGCGGTTTGATGCTGATGTTAGTTTTTGTGGGGTTACTTTATTTAACTAACGTGCGCCTAAAGTATATTTTTACGTTGCTGGCGACTTTAATTTTACCTTTACCTTTTTTCTGGCATTTTTTGCACGATTATCAGAAACAAAGATTATTAGTTTTTCTTAATCCGAATATTGACCCTTTAGGTGCCGGCTATACGGTAATCCAGTCACGTATCGCGATTGGTTCCGGCGGGTTTATCGGTAGAGGTTGGTTGCGCGGCTCGCAGAGCCAATTATATTTTTTACCGGAATCACATACGGATTTTATTTTTGCAACTTTTTCTGAACAGTGGGGGTTTTTAGGCAGTAGTTTACTGATCTTAATGTATTATTTAATTATTCGCCAAGGTTTTATCATCGCCCAAAGAACAGGTGATTCGTTCGGTAGATTATTGGCTTTAGGCATATCGCTTTTGTTGGCTTTGCAGGTATTTATTAATATTGCCATGAATATGGGATTGGCTCCCGTTGTCGGATTGCCGCTACCGATGATGAGTTATGGCGGCTCAAGCATGTTGGTTACTTTTATCGCTTTAGGAATTTTGGTTAATATTGATCGCAACCGAAACGTTTTTTAAAAAATTATGATTGAAGATTTGTTTGTTAATGTGCATCGTCCAGCTCAATATTTGGGGAATGAATGGAATGCTGCCCAAGGAGATTTTAATTCTGCGCAGGTAAGTTTTGCGTTAGGTTTTCCGGATTTATATGAAATTGGGATGAGTAATTTAGGGCTGCGGATTATCTACGGAGTTTTAAATAACACTCCGGGCGTGGTTTGTGAAAGGTTCTTTGCTTTAGAGGCGGATATGGAAGCTTCTTTAAAAAATGCTAAACGCAGGCTTTTTTCTTGGGAAACAAATCAAGAGTTGATAAAATTTGATTGGCTGGGATTTTCTCTAGGGTCGGAATTAAACTATACTAATGTTTTAAATATTTTAGATTTAGCCGGCTTGCCTTTAGCAGCGGTATCGCGTAATCATGAATATCCGTTGGTAATTGGCGGGGGGCCGTGTACGCTTAACCCGGAGCCAATGCATGAATTTTTTGATTTGTTTATTATTGGGGAAGCTGAAGAGGCGATTGTGGAGCTTACAAATTTATATCGTCAATATAAGCATGATTATAAATCCGCCAGAATAACTAAAGAAGATCTTTTAATTAAACTATCTAAGATTAAGGGTGTTTATGCGCCCGCACTTTATAAAACAGATTATGATGTTGATGGAGAGCTGATTAACTTTTCACCAAGATTTGCCAGTTTGCCTTTAAAGATCGAAAAACGCATTGTCAGTGATTTTGATTCAGCTTATTTTCCTTGTAATTGGATGGTGCCTTATGTGCAGACAATTCATGACCGGGTTACTTTAGAAATTATGCGCGGTTGTCCGAATCGCTGCCGTTTTTGTCAAGCGAGATCACAGTACTATCCTTTAAGAATAAGAAACAAGGAAAAAATAATTTCTTTAGCTAAGCTTGCCCAGGCCTCTAGCGGATACGAAGAGATATCTTTGGCGGGTTTATCCGTAGGAGATTATCCGGGGATAGAAACCCTGATTTCCGATTTAACCAACAGTTTTAGCCAACAGGGGGTTAATTTATCGTTACCTTCATTAAAAGCGCGGGCTTTATTGGGAAATGTTTCTGCGCTTATCGCTAAAATTAAGAAAACCGGTTTAACTTTCGCGCCTGAGGCAGGTACCCATAGATTGCGTCAAGTTTTGGCTAAGGATTTTTCAGAAGAGGAATTCTTCCAGGCAATTGGACAAGCATATCAAGCAGGGTATCAGCATTTAAAATTATACTTTTTGATTGGTTTGCCTGGAGAGCGGCAAGAAGATTTACAAGGGATAATCGATTTTGCGCAAAGCGCTTCGAATGAAAAAAAGAAAAATAACGGCTCTGCCGCTTTAATTAATATTAGCATTAATCCTCTAATTCCTAAACCGCATACGCCTTTACAATGGCAAAGAATGGATTCCATAGAAGAGATTAAAGAAAAACAGAATTATTTAAGGAGTCATTGTAAGAATAGGAGGCTTAAATTTAATTTTCATGATTTCCAGATGGGCTTTTTAGAAGGAGTGCTTTCGCGTGGAGATCGGCGATTAAGCAAGGTTATTTTGTTGGCTTATAAAAAAGGGGCTCGGTTTGATGCATGGAGCAATCATTTTTCATTTAATAAGTGGCTGGAGGCATTTTCTGAGTCAGGAATAGATCCGCAAAGGTATTTGGATGAAAAACTAACTACGGCTGTACTTGCCTGGGATTTTATTGACACCGGAATTGACAAAAAAGACTTGCTTAATGAGTTTAATTTATGTTTGACAAATTAGATTAAAGAGGTATAATAAAGCGAAGATTAGAGAATTTTTAAGCCACCAAGGATTACAACTAACCTTTGTGGCTTTTTTTATGGTGTTTTAGCCTGCCGGTTGGTAGGTAGGGAGGTGCAAAATTAAAAAAGTAAAGACTTCACTAAAAGGTAGAAAATGCAAATTTTCACATTGTAAACATGTTCTAAGTATCTACAATCATGAGTTATATTGCCATGTCCATCTTGGTCTTTTAGCTTATGATGATAAACCGAAGGGGATGAAAGCAGCATGACTAATAAACAGTTAAATACAGATAAAACTACCCAGCCTGCGGCTAATTTTTATGGTATGGGTATTGCTCCTAAGATTTTAGATATCTTAGAGCGTATGAAGTTTAAGGTTCCTACGCCGATTCAACTTAAGGCAATTCCCTTGGCACTGGAAGGAAAAGATATCGTGGGCATCGCCCAGACTGGAACTGGTAAAACACATTCTTTTGCTATTCCCATGGTTCAGCGCTTGGTGCAAAAAAAAGGTATCGGGTTAGTGCTGGCTCCTACGAGAGAATTGGCAATTCAAATCGAAGAGGCTTTTGGGGAGATCGCGCGGGCTTTTGGTATGCGGACGGCTTGTTTGATTGGAGGGGCGCCGATGCCACCTCAGATACAAGCTTTGCGTAGAGATCCGAGTATCGTGATTGCTACCCCGGGAAGATTAATTGATCATATGTCGCAGTGGAATTTTCTACCGGATAGCGTAGTTATGTTGGTGCTTGATGAAGCGGATCGTATGTTGGATATGGGATTTGCTCCGCAAATTGATAAAATTTTACGTTTTCTACCCCGTGATCGGCAAACTATGCTTTTTTCGGCTACGATGCCTAAGGAAATTATGAGTATCGCCACTAAGCCTATGAAATTACCTTTAAGCGTTGAGATTGCTCCTTCCGGTACTACCGCGGAGTTAGTTACTCAAGAATTATTTATCGTTAAAAAAGAAGCTAAAACGCTGCTGCTTAAGAAACTGTTGGCTCAATATCACGGCTCAGTATTGTTATTTTCGCGTACTAAACATAACGCTAAAAAAATTGTTCGTTCAATTAGGGATATGGGGCATTCTGCTTCTGAAATTCATTCCAATCGTTCTTTGGCTCAGCGCCGTGATGCTCTCGAAGGTTTTAAATCCGGTAAATATCGAGTGTTGGTGGCTACGGATATTGCCTCTCGCGGGATTGATGTTACTGGGATTGAATTGGTGCTTAATTATGATTTGCCGGAGGATGCGGAAAATTATGTGCATCGTATCGGCCGTACGGCTCGCGCTGGGCATAAGGGGCACGCGATTTCTTTTGCTACTCCGGACCAGGGGCATGATGTGCGTGATATTGAAAGACTGATTAAAGCTACTTTGCCGGTTTCTAAACATGCGGATCTTACTTTGGATAAATTTGGTGAAGCTGGTCATTCCTCTGTCCGGGGACCGGGCCGTCAGGGAGGTCATCCTCAATCAAGACATGGGCAAATGAGTCAGGGTCAAGGTGGTCGTGGACAGTCAAATCATGGCGGGCAAGCGAAAAAGCCTTTTAAATATCCTAAGCCTAAGTTTTATCGCTAACAAATATAGATAATACCCCATTTCCTAGTTAGTTTAGAAACAGTTTCTAGGCTAATTTAGGAAATGGGGTATATTTTTTTATTATTTCTTTTCTTCTTGCTAAATAATCCCATTTTAATTATAATAGTAAGAGTAAATTAATAAAAAGGAGTGGGATTGGCAGATAGAAAACTAAAAATTTTTAGTGGATTATTTTTATCTGTATTTTTTATTTCTGCATTTGGTTTTTGTCAAGATCAGCCGCCTTCTTCAGTTGCACCGCTTACTCTAACTAGCGCCATCGGAATTGCTTTCCAAAATAATAAAGATATTCAGATGCAAGAACAAGAAATTACTATGGCCAGCGCTAATATTCTTGGAGCGAAGAGTGTTTTCTTGCCGCAAATAAATTTCCAAGGTTCCTATACTTATAATGATAAGATACTTAGCCCGAATATCTTTTCCGGGTATAAAAATGATAATCTTGCCAATATTGCCTTTAGCGAATCCGTTTATAATGGTGGGGCGAATATGGCTAATTTTAAGCAAGCGAAGATTTCTTTAGACGTGCAATTGGAAACCTTGCGGGCAAAAAAATTGGATGTGGAGTTTGACGCGCGACGGCTTTATTATGGGCTTTTATTGGCTTATGAAACCGAGCGGATTGCCAAGGATGCTTTGGATCAGGGAATTGCCCATTATGAAGATGTAAAACGGATGTACGCGCAAGGAACTGCCTCACGTTTTGATATGTTGCAATCTGGAGTGCAGGTATCTTTACTTGAGCCGGATGTGGTCAGGGCAGGCAATGAAATTGATTTATTAAAAGCGGAGTTGAATAAACTCTTGGCGCGTAAAGTTGAGTATCCTATAGAAACTGAAGAGAAATTAGCTTATTCTTTTATTAAGATTCAGGAAAATGAATTTTTAGAGGTTGCTTATTTACAGCGGCCGGAGATTAAATTAAAATCATTGGGAGTAGATATTGATCAGTGGGGCATTGCGATGGCCAAGTCCGGTTATCGTCCTGTGGTAGATCTTCTTGGCGGTTATTCTTTTCGTTCGGACAATCTCGGTAATATGTTGAATGCAAAGCAAAGAAATTGGAATGCGGGCATCGCCGTAAATATTCCTATTTTTGAAGGGTTTTCTACTAAGGCCAAAGTAGATGCGGCCCGTGCGCGTTTTGTTCAAGCTAAAATCAGTAAAGATAATTTAGTGGATCAAGTCGCGGTTGAAATACGCAAGGCTTGCCTTAATTTACAAGAATCTGAAACCATTATTAAATCTCAAAGAGATAATGTGGATCAGGCGCGCGAGGCCTTAAGGATTGCCGAAGTTAGTTACGCCAATGGCGTGGCGATCAATTTAGATGTATTGGATGCGCAAGTTTCGCTCGCTCAAATTCAAAAAAATTTGGCGGCGGGAATTTATGATTATTTAATGGCACAGGCTTATCTTGACCGCAGTATGGGTAAGCCTTTTATTGAAGCACCCCGCGCTGATTAGAATCGCGCGGGTGTTATCTAGGTAGATAAGGAGAAATCATGAATAAAAAATTCAAATTAATTATTTTAATTGGCGTAATTGTGATTCTGGGTTTAGCTTCGGTTCTATATTTAGTAAAACTAAAAGAAACTAATCGGCCGCTTAAAGTTTCCGGAAACATTGAAGGTGATGATGTGCGTATCTCATTTCGTGTGGATGGACAGATTACAGAGTTACTTACGGATGAGGGTAAAGTAGTTAAGCAAAATGAGATTGTCGCGCGCTTAAATACGGATGAGTTGACTAAAGAGAGAGATAACGCTGCTGCTTCTTTAAAAGCCGCTCAATTTGATTATGAGCTGGCCAAGGTTGATTATGAGCGATCGGAAAATTTGCTTAAGGAAGGGGCAGTTTCGACACAAAAGAGGGATCAGGATAAAACTAAATATGATGCCAGTTCGGCCAGGGTGGAACAATTAAAAGCATCTTTGGATTTGGCTCAAACACATCTAGGTTTTGCTGAGTTAGCTTCTCCTTTGAATGGCTATATTTTAGTTAAAAGCAGTTTGGCTGGAGAAGTGGTTAAGTCTGGTACTCCGGTTTTTACGGCGGTAGATTTAAATAATATTTGGGTGACCGCTTATATTAATGAAAAAGATCTTGGCCGGATAAAGCTCAACCAACAAGCGGATGTAGTTACGGATACTTTTGTTGGTAAAAAATATAAGGGACGGGTTTCGTTTATTTCTAGCCAGGCAGAGTTTACTCCTAAGTTTATTCAAACCCAGGAGGAACGGGTGAAATTAGTTTACCGCATCAAAGTTCAAGTAGATAATTCCAGCTTGGAGTTAAAGCCGGGCATGCCGGCGGACGCCTACATTATTGAATAAAAAATGATTACAATTAAAGCGGTAGCTTTAACTAAGAATTTTGCTTCTTTAACTGCGGTAAGCGGTTTAAATCTGGAAGTAGAAGAAGGGGAGATTTTTGGTTTGGTGGGCCCGGATGGTGCCGGAAAAACCACAACCATGCGTTTATTAACGAGTATTCTTGATCCCTCAAGTGGCGAGGCTTGGGTGAATAATAAGCATACGGTAAAAGACGCCGAAAGCCTTAAAGAATCGATTGCTTATATGTCCCAGCGTTTTGGGCTATATGAAGAATTAACCGTAATTGAAAATATTAATTTTTACGCCGATGTTTACGGGGTGCCTAGGGATAAACGCCAAGCATCCGTGGATCGTCTGCTAGGTTTTTCCGGGTTACTTCCTTTTAAACAGCGTCTGGCGGGAAAACTTTCTGGCGGCATGAAGCAAAAATTGGGGCTGGCTTGCGCTTTAATTCATACTCCGAAAGTTTTATTTTTGGATGAACCTACTAACGGGGTTGATCCGGTTTCTCGAAGAGACTTTTGGAAGATTCTTTATGATTTATTAAAAGAAAAAGTGACGATTTTTTGTTCGACTTCTTATTTGGATGAAGCCGAGCGTTGCCATCGGGTTGGTTTGATGCATAAGGGTAAGCTTTTGCGTTGCGCCACTCCGGAAGCGATTAAAAATGAACGCAAGGTTAAGACTCTGGAAGAAGCATTTATTTCAATTATTAATGAATATGAAGGAAACTAACCAAAATAATATTGCCGTAAGCGTGCAAAATCTTGAGAAAAGATTTGGGACTTTTGTGGCCGTGAATAAGATTAATTTTCAGGTAAATCAAGGAGAAATTTTTGGGTTCCTGGGGCCCAACGGAGCTGGAAAATCTACGACCATTAGAATGCTCTGCGGGATTATCCGGCCAACTGCCGGAAATGGGCAGGTTGGTGGATATGATATTATTAATGAGCAATATAAAATTAAAGAGCATATTGGTTATATGTCGCAAAAATTTTCTCTTTATAATGATTTAACCGTTGAGGAAAATATTAATTTTTATAGTGGGATATATAAGATTCCCCAAGCCGATAAAAAAAAGCGCCGAAATGAAGTTATTCAGGACGCCGGTTTAGTAGGAATGGAAAGAAGCCTTACTTCTACGCTGGCCGCCGGTTGGAAACAGCGCTTAGCTTTAGGGTGCGCGCTTTTGCATAAGCCAAAAATTATATTTCTGGATGAACCTACTTCTGGGGTCGATCCGATCACCCGGGCTAATTTCTGGGGAATTATTAAAGGGTTGGCTAAACAGGGGGTCACGGTTTTTATTACCACGCATTATATGGATGAAGCGGAAAATTGTAATCGCATGGTTTTAATCTACCATGGAACAATTATCGCTCTGGGCACGCCGGAAGAAATGAAAAATAATAATATGAAAAATGAGGTATTGGAAATTATTCTGCCGGAGGCGCAAAGCTGGCTGGAGAGATTAAGCCAGTTAAAAGGAGTTAAAGAAGCCGCGTTGTTTGGATCAAATATTCACGCGGTGGTTTACGATCGTGCTTTGGCCACTTTGGAGATGGAAAAATTTTTTAAGCAAGAAAATGTTATGGGATCGAGCGTTAAGAAAATCACTCCTTCATTAGAAGATGTATTTGTTTCGGCGATCGAAGAATATGATCAAGCAGAGTCTAAAAAGAATTAAAGCGGTAGCAAAAAAAGAGTTCGTGCAGATTAAACGTGACGCGCGCAGCTTAGGATTGGCGTTGGCGATTCCTATATTCATGCTCTTAATTTTTGGTTACGGCCTATCTTTGGATATTGACCAGGTGCGCACGCTGGTCTGGAACCAGGATTCTTCTTCGCAATTAACCAGTGAATTTCTGCTTAATTTTAAAAACTCCAAGTATTTTAAAATTGTCGGTTATACCGATAATTATCGGGATATCCAACATAAGATTGATGCCGGCCAAATCATGATGGCTTTGGTTATTCCTAAAGATTTCTCACATTATCTTGGGTCAGGTAAACCTGCGCCTTTGCAGTTAATTGTTGATGGCTCTGATGCTAATACTGCTACCGTGGCGATGGGGTATGTGCGTTCGGTGGTTTCCAACTATAATATCAATCTTTTAAATAATGTTTTTGCCAAATATGGGCTAAGCCCGGTTAAATCGATTAATGCCCACCCAAGGATTTGGTTTAACATGGGTTTAAACAGTACCTGGTTTATTGTTCCCGGTGTAATTGCCATGATTATTATGATTATCTCTGCCTTGTTGATTTCGGTGACTATCGCTCGTGAGTGGGAAAGAGGGACGATGGAACAACTGATTTCTACACCCATAAAAGGATACGAGCTTATTATTGGTAAGTTTATTCCTTATTTTGTAATTGCGTTCTTTGATTTGGGGGTGGGGGTGCTGATGGCGCAGTATTTATTCGGAGTACCTTTCCGAGGCAATTATATGCTACTGGTAATTTTAAGTTCTTTATTTATTACCGGGGCGTTGGCGCAAGGGATATTAATCTCAGTTGCTTCTAAAACGCAGCTCATGGCCAGCCAGTTGGCAAGTATTTCCACGCTTATCCCGACCATGTTGTTAAGTGGTTTTATTTATCCTATCTTTAATATGCCAAAATTTGTGCAAGTATTTACATATTTTATTCCCGCGCGTTATTACATTACGGTATTAAGGGATTTATTTCTTAAAGGTAATGGCATGGTTACGATTTGGGATGAGACGCTTTTTTTGTTTCTTTTTGCGGGAGTGATGTTTATTTTTGCGGTGAGAAGATTCAAGAAGAAAGTAGCTTAAATTTTTAATTGTGTGCCATTGTAATGACGCATATATAAATTAAGGAATTCTATGTTTGAACGGGCAAAAGCGATTTTTATCAAAGAATTTAAACAGATTTTCCGCGATCCCCGGATGAGAATGATTATTTTTATTTCTCCGCTGATTCAGATAATTTTGTTTGGTTACGCGGCGAATAAAGATATCACTTACGTGCCGACAGCGATTTATGATCAGGACAATACTTCGCAAAGCCGGCAGTTACTGCGCAGTTTTACTTATTCTAAATATTTTATTCCGGTAGAATATCTTTATAATGCCCAAGAGCAGAATTTTGTTTTAGATAAAGGAAAAGTGGATGTGGTTATCCGTATTGACCGTGGATTTGGCCGCAACTTAGTGGCGAATAAAGGCGCGGGAGTTCAGTTAGCTTTTGATGGCACGGATTCTAATACCGCGATGATTGTTATGGGTTATGCCAATACGATTATCGGTGATTATCAACAAGAGCTGCTTAAGAATGAAGCCGCGGAAGCGGGTTTTAACAATACGGTGCCTAGCGTGGAGCTTAAAGAGCGAGCTTGGTTTAATGGAAATCTCGTTTCTAGAAATTATTATCTGCCGGGAGTAATCGCGACCATCGTGACGATGATGTCTCTTTTATTAACGGCGATGGCGATTGTTAAGGAGAAGGAGATTGGCACTATGGAGCAATTAATCGTAAGCCCCTTAAGGCCACTGGAGCTTATTTTAGGCAAACTGATGCCTTTTGCCGTAATTTCACTGGTGCAAATGCTCTTGATCACTACCTTGGGCGTGCTTTGGTTTCATTTACCTCTAAGAGGTAATCTATTTTTTCTGTTGTTTTCAACTTGCATTTATTTATTTACTACTTTGGGGATTGGTTTATTTATTTCGACGATATCGGCAACTCAACAAGAAGCGAATATGTCTGTTTTTCTTTATTATCTGCCCAGCGTTCTGCTTTCGGGATTTGCGTATCCGATATCGAATATGCCGGTAGTGGTGCAATGGTTTACTATTTTTAACCCGATGCGTTATTTTATGGTGGTGATTCGAAGTATTTTTCTAAAAGGTGTGGGGATAGAAATTCTTTGGCCGCAACTTTTACCGCTTTTAACTATTGGAATTGTAGTTATTACTTTAAGTTCTTTGCGTTTTCGTAAAGGATTAAATTAATCGATTAAAATGAATATTCAAAAAAAATCCGCGTTTAAGCTTATTTTACTTTTTGGGTTGGTTAGCCTTTTCGGAGATATGGTCTATGAAGGCGCGCGCAGCGTTAATGGCCCGTATCTTAAAACTCTGGGTGCTAATGCCGCGCTGGTGGGGTTGGTTGCCGGATTAGCGGAGTTTTTAGGTTATGCGGTGCGTTTGTTGGCGGGATATTTCGCGGATAAGACCAAGGCTTATTGGCTGTTTACTTTTTTAGGTTACGGTTTATTAGTCAGCGTGCCGTTGTTGGCGTTGACGGGTATCTGGCAGGTAGCGGTTATTTTTATTATTATCGAAAGATTAGGGAAGGCTTTGCGTAGCCCGGCTAAAGATACGATTCTTTCGCAGGCGACTAAACAAGTAGGCACGGGAATTGGTTTTGCTATTGCGGAAGTCCTTGATCAGATCGGCGCGATTAGCGGCCCGTTAATTTTTAGCATACTTTTTGTGGTTATTGGTAAAGGGGACAGGTCTTTGGCGGATTATCAGCACGGATACGCTTTACTTTGGATTCCTTTGATTTTAGTTCTACTTTGTATTTTCTTTGCGCATCGGGCGGTTCCCAATCCTGAAGTTTTAGAAACTTCGGTAACGAAGTCTTTGGAGCCGGATAAATTAAGCAAAGTTTTTTGGATCTATACAGTTTTTACTTTTGTGACTACTTTAGGTTTTGCTAATTTTGCGTTAATTGGTTTTCATTTTAAAGCTCAGCATGTATTGACGGACGCGCAAATTCCTTTGTTTTACGCTTTGGCCATGGGAGTGGATGCGCTCGCCGCACTGGCGATTGGTAAAACCTATGATATTTTTAAGTCTAAACGCGGTAATGAGAAAGCGGGTTTAATTACCTTAATTGCCATTCCGGTTTTTTCATTATTAATTCCAGGATTAGTTTTTTCGACAAAATTTTCCTGGGTGCTGGCCGGAGTAATTATTTGGGGTGTGGTGATGGGCTGTCATGAAACCGTAATGAAATCGGCGATCGCCGATATTACGCCATTAAAAAAAAGAGGGACTGGTTACGGGATATTTAATGCTGCTTATGGCTTGGCCATTTTTATTGGCAGCGCGATCACTGGACTGCTTTATGAATACTCTATATTTGCGGTTATCATAATAACTTTGCTTGTTCAAATCGCGGCGATTCCGGTATTTTTTATTATGCGCAAGGAGGCTTTAAAGTAATATGCATATACCCGATGGATATTTAGGCCCGATGACCTGTGGAGTTTTTTACGCCGTGATGTTTCCGATATGGACAATTGCCTCAAAAATTGTCAAGAAAGCTTTAAGCGTCAAGCAAGTGCCGATGTTAGCGATTGGCGCGGCGTTTAGTTTTGTCATTATGATGTTAAATATTCCTATTCCTGGAGGAACCACTGGCCATGCCGTGGGCGCGGTTTTAGTGGCGATACTGCTTGGCCCTTGGGCAGCTTGTATTGCGATTAC
>Ga0247841_10008163_pt1 | contig 15224 bp, 13 predicted proteins | sample LaCruzMarch2015__2_FD_192410 | JGI IMG/M metagenome (GOLD analysis project Ga0247841, IMG submission 192410) | Freshwater microbial communities from meromictic Lake La Cruz, Castile-La Mancha, Spain - LaCruzMarch2015_18m | ecosystem: Environmental > Aquatic > Freshwater > Lake | place: Spain...
CAAATTTTTCCATGCCGCGCCGCGAGGCGCACGTTGTCGATCAGGCGTGTTTCGCCGATTTTTACCGCGGCGGCAAGCACGGCGGGGCGGTCGAGCGCTTCGAGGGGTTCGAGCGTTTCGTCATCGACGACCTCGACATACTCCGGTGCGGACCCCGTCCCTTGGGTGATGAGTGCGGTGGCCGTGGCGACGACTTCGCGCGGCGAAGCCTCTTCCGCCGCGGTGCGCAGCGCGGCCGGGAAACTCGTGGCGCGCCGGCGTTCTTCCGCCGCGAGGTAGCGGTTGCGTGAACTCATGGCCAGGCCGTCCGACTCGCGCACCGTGGGATGGCCGATGATTTCGAGGCCGGGGAAGAGGTCGCGGGTCATGCGGCGGATGACGGCCAGTTGCTGGAAATCTTTCTCGCCGAAGATGGCGGCGTCCGGGCGGGTCAGCTGGAAAAGTTTGGCCACCACGGTGCAGACGCCGCGGAAGTGGCCGGGGCGCCGGGCCCCGCATAACCCGCGCGAGAGCACGGTTTCCTCGACGAAGGTCGAGTTGCCGGGCGGATACATTTCCGGCACGGAGGGCGCGAACACGGCGTCCGCCTGGTGCGTGGTGCACAGACTGAGGTCGGCGTCGAACGGACGCGGATACTTGGCCAGATCTTCGTGGGGGGCGAATTGGGTCGGGTTGACGAAGATGCTGACGATCACCGTTCCGCCTCGGCCGGCGCGGCTCCGGGCGGCATCGATCAAGGCGGCATGGCCGTTGTGCAACGCGCCCATGGTCGGAACGAGGACAACGGGCGAGGGGGCGCGGGCCCGAAAGGAGGCGAGTTCCGCCAGCGTGGCGAGGGTGCGCATGGCTTGCGCTCGGTGGTCAGTTGCCGGCCGGCGCAGCCGCGGGAGCTTCGGTCGCCTCCACCACGACTTCTTCGACCGCCACCGGTTCGGTGGTGACCACGACGGGAGCGGCAGCGGTCCCGGGTGTCACGGCAACGGGCTCGGCCGCGGCAGGCGTGACCGCTTGAGGCACGGGCTGGCCGAGGAGTTCTTTCTGGATGGTCGTTTCCCCGGCGCCGCGCTTGGCATAGAGGACAGCAAGCAAAAGGGTGAGGGCGAAGAAGACGATGCCGAGCCACACCGTGAATTTCTGCAGGACATGCGTGGTCTGCGCGCCGAAAATATTATCCGTCATTCCCCCGCCGAATGCGGCGCCGAGGCCTTCATTTTTCGGGCGCTGCATGAGAACGACGCCGACCATGAGGATGCAGACCAACACGTGGAAGGCAATGAGGATGGAAATCAAAACCGACATGAACCGTGCAAAATGGCAGGTGCCGGGCCTGATGTAAAGGCGTTACCGGCCGGAGTCTGGAGGATGTCTGAACGGGTTTCCGCGTTGATCTTTCCCCGCGGAATGCCCTAACACTCGGTTTGTGAACGTCTCTGACCTGAGGGAAATCCTGCAATACGTCCCGCGTTTCCGCGAAAAGATCTTCGTGGTCTCCGTCGACGGGGAAATTGCCGCCTCGCCCAACTTTGCCAACATTCTGCTCGATCTCGCCGTGCTGCGCTCGCTGAGCATCCGGGTCGTGCTTGTCCACGGTGCGAGCCATCAGGTGCAGGAGGCGGCCAAACGTGCCGGGACCAAAGCGAGCAACACGGACGGCACCGGCATCACGGACGAGGCCACGCTCGAGCTGAGTATCGGGGCGGCCATGCGGTTAACGCACGAAATCCTCGAAGGTTTGGCTTCGGTGGATTTGCGGGCCGCTTACGCCAATGCGGTCATTGCGCACCCGGCCGGCATTCTCGGTGGCATCGACCAAGGCCTCACCGGACGGATCGAGCGGGTCGACGTCAAATGTCTGCACATGCTGTTGCACGAGGGGATCATTCCCGTGGTGCCGCCGCTCGGCTTCGACGGGGAGGGCCATACCTACCGGGTCAATTCCGACCATGCGGCGGCGGAACTGGCCGAGGCCCTGCACGCGGCCAAGGTGGTTTATTTGTCGGCGGACACCAAATTGCCCGGCGGCGGGTCGTTGCCGCGGCAGTTGGGCATCGCGGAGGCCGAGGAGTTGTTGAAGAAGCGGAAGAACGGCGAGGCGCCGAATCTTTATTCGAAGGTCGACTACGGTGCGAAGGCTTGCCGGCAGGGCGTGTCGCGGATCCACATCCTTGATGGCACGGTCGACGAGGCCTTGCTCGACGAGGTGTTCAGCAACGAGGGGATCGGGACGATGATCTACTCGAATGAATACCAGCAAATCCGGAAAATTTTCAAAAAGGACGTGAGGGCGGTGATGTCGCTCATCCGGCAATCGATGGACAGCGAGGAACTTGTGCGGCGGACGCGGGCCGACGTTCTCGAGCAGATGCAGGATTTTTGGGTGCTGGAAATCGACGGCAAGGTGATGGGGTGCGTCGCGCTGCACGTCTATCCGGCGGAGGGCTGCGGCGAGCTCGCCTGCCTCTACGTGCAGAAGGAGCACGAGAACGAGGGGCATGGACGGAAGTTGATGGCTTTCGTCGACAACCTCGCGCGGGAAAAAGGCGTCCGGCAATTGTTCGCCCTCAGCACGCAGGCTTACAAATATTTGCAAATCAAAGGCGGCTTCCACGAGTCCTCGCCGGACATCATGCCCGCAGTGCGCCGGAAACAATACGACGCCGGCGGACGGCAGTCCAAGGTCCTGGTCAAGGACCTCGCCTGAGGCGCCCGGCATGGAAGGTGTCCACACCCATTTCCTCTGGATCGACTGGGTCGTGCTGGCGGTTTATCTGCTGCTGACCACGTGGATCGGTCACGCGCTGCGCGGCAAGCAGTCGACCATGCAGGATTTTTTCCTCGCCGGCCGTTCCCTGCCTTGGCCGGCGGTGACCGGTTCGATCGTTGCCACGGAAATCAGCGCGATCACCTTCGTCGGTGTGCCGGGCATGGTTTTCGCCGCGGGCGGTGATTTCACTTACCTCCAGTGGGGGATCGGTTCGCTCTTCGCGCGGTTCATTGTGGGTATCTGGTTTGTCAAAGTCTTCTACGAGCGCGGCATCTTCAGTCCTTACGACTACATGCAGGTGCGCCTCGGCGCGGGGGCGCGGGTCTTCACCACGTCGCTCTTTTTCGTCGGGTCGATCCTCGGGCAAGGCGTGCGGTTGCTCGTGACGGCGCTCATTTTGTGGACCGTCACCGGCCTGGCCTTCGAATGGTGCATCGTCATCATCGGGGTCTTCGCCATCGGGTGGACGCTGATGGGGGGGATGACCACGGTCATTTGGACCGATGTGATCCAGTTCTTCGTCTTCATCGGCGGCGGGTTGCTCGCCTTCATCCTGCTCATGGCGGGCATCGATGGCGGCTTCGCGGCGTTCGTCGCCGAGGCGGGGGCGGCCGGCAAGTTGCGCTTGCTCGACCTTTCGACCAATCCCGATGTGCAGTTCACTTTGTGGGTCGGATTGCTTGCCATGCCGTTCCAAAACGTGGCCGCCTTCGGCACCGACCAGCTCAACGCGCAGCGCATGTTCTGCTGTCGCAATGCGGCGGATGCCTCGAAGGCGATCATCGCGAGCAGCATCTCTCTCCTGGTCACCGTGCTCATGCTGGCGGTCGGTGCGGCGCTTTTTGTCTACTACCAGCAGCGTCCGCCGACTCCCGGTGAGGCCGCTCTTTTTGCCAAGGACACCGATTCGGTTTTCCCCGTTTGGATCACCACGGTCATCCCGCCGGGTTTGAGCGGGCTCATTCTCGCGGGGGCGTTTGCCGCCGCGATTTCGAGTTTGGATTCGGCCTTGGCGGCCTTGTCGCAGACCTCGATGGCCTTGTGGTATGGCCAGGACGGTCTCGAGTCCGCCGACCAAAAGCGCCTCCTCAAGCAATCGCGCTTCGCCGTGGTCGGGTGGGGGATCGCGCTCATTCTCGTGGCCATCGGATTGCAGGCCGTGCGCGGGCAGATCAATCTGCTTTCGCTCGCCTTCGGCATGGTCGCCTACACCTACGGGCCGATGTTGGCGGCCTTCCTCCTCGCGTTGAGTCCGCTGCGGCGCGATATCCGCGGCATCATCATCGGCACGGCCATTTCGATTCTGCTCGTGCTGTGGGCGCGTCCGGATCTCTACAACATTCTCGCCGCGCTGGGCGCGATCACGACCGAAGAAGCGGCCGCCTGGCGTCCGAAAATCAATTTCGCCTGGCTTTATCCGATCACGTGTTTGCTCACGCTCGCGTGCGGTATCGTTCTCGGCCGGAAAACACAGGCCCCGCGGGTGACGTAGTCCGGTCAAGCGATTTTGAGAAAAAGTTTACAAGCGCTGCAAAAGTCTTGAGCGCGAATTTCTCGATCGATACGCTGCGTCCGTGACGCCGAGAGAAAGTGAGGAAGCCTGTGAACAACTTGTGAATACTTGTTCCACGGTTTTCGGTCTCCGGCTCCCGTCGCCCCACCAAATGTTGCTTTCACTTCAGCCAGGATCCTCCTTCTTGACCCGAGGATCCGCTGGATGCGAAGCCTCCTCGGGCCGGGCTTAACAGAATAACTTCATGCCCCGCTCCATTTCCCCGCGTTCCAAAAGCCGCATCCCCCGAGCCACCCCGGTCCGCTCCGACCGTTCTCTGTCCGCTTCCGTCTCCACGGCCCCGCCCGCTGCCGTGAATAACTTGGCCGCCGACCCGGGTCTTGAAGCGCTGTGGACCCAGATTTCATCGGCCTTGAGGGCGGAATTGGGTGAGGGGGTTTACGACCGATGGTTTTCCACATTGCGCTTGGCCGAAGCTGGTGCGCGCGAGGTCACGCTGGTCATTCCCAACAGCATCTATCAGGTCTGGATCGAGAGTAATTACGGCTCGCAGTTGCAGGCCTCGTTGATGACCGTCTTTGGAGCCAAGCGGAAGATCACTTTCCGGGTCGAGAACGGGCATGTCAGCGAACCGGTCGCTCCCGCAGAGGCCATCGCGCCCGAGGAGCCGGCGGAAGCGGCCGGAGTCGCCGGCGCCAAGGGGCTCAACCCTCACTACGTGTTCGATACGTTCGTGGTCGGAGCCAACAGTGAATTCGCCCACGCCGCTTCCCTGGCCGTGGCCAAATCCCCGGCCCGCACCTACAACCCGCTCTTCATCCACGGCGGGGTCGGTCTCGGCAAGACCCACCTCCTCCAAGCCATCGGCCATCATTTGGCCGCCTTGCGCCGCGGGACCAAGGTGGCTTACGTGCGCAGCGAGACCTTCACCAACGAGTTCATCAATGCCATTCAGACGAATTCCCTGGTCAAATTCCGTCGCCGTTACCGCCAGGCCGACATCCTGCTCATCGACGACATTCAGTTCCTCGCCGGCAAAGAGCGCTCGCAGGAGGAGTTCTTCCACACCTTCAATTCGCTCTTCGAAGGCCGCAAACAGATCGTTCTCTCCAGCGACCAGCCGCCCAGCGAAATCTCCCAACTCGAACAGCGCCTCGTCTCGCGCTTCGAGTGGGGCCTCACCGCCGAGCTCCAACCGCCGGACATGGAGACGCGCCTCGCCATCCTGCGCAAAAAGGCCGCCGGCCTCGAGGTCAGCCTGCCCGCCCATGTCCTCGAATACCTCGCCCACCGCATCAAATCCAACGTCCGCCGTCTCGAAGGCGCGCTGCTCCGTGTGGCTTCCTTCTCCTCCCTCAGCGGCCGTCCCCTGACCGACGAGTCGATCGAGCACGTCCTGCGTGACATTCTCCAAGAAGAAGCCCGCCGGGCCGTCTCCATCGACCAAGTCCAGCGCAAGGTTGCCGAGCATTACGATGTCCGCTTGGCCGACATGACGAGCAAACGCCGTCCAGCCAGCATTGCCTTCCCCCGGCAGGTGGCCATGTTCATCTCGCGCCGGCTGACTAAGTCTTCCCTGCAGGATATCGGCGAGGCTTTCGGCGGCCGGGACCATGGCACCGTGATCCATGCTTGCAAGACGGTGCAGGTGCGCATGGACAAAGAAGAGAGCCTGCGCCAGATCGTCCGCTTCCTCGAAACCGCCCTGCAACGGTGAAGAAGGCTTTGACAGCCGCGGTTTATTTGCGGACATAAATCCCTTCCGGTTGCGTTCCACGCGGCCACCCACACGAGCCATCATGAAATTCACCATCTCGCAGGAGGCCTTCGCCGAGGGACTGCAAAACGCGGTCAGCGCGGTCAACTCGCGCAGCACCCTGCCCATTCTCACCAACGTCCTCATCCAAGCCTCCGACGGCGAACTCATCCTCACCGCCACCGACCTCGACTTCACCGTCCGCACCAAGGCCGAAGCCAAAGTCGGCAAATCGGGATCGACCACCCTGCCGGCCAGGCGTTTGAGCACCTTGGTCAAGGATCTGCCCAAGACCGAGATCGAGGTCGAGGTGGACGGCAAAAGCATGGCCACCCTGAAAAGCGGTGCCGGTGTTTACAAAATCTTCGGCATGCCTGAAGCCGAGTTCCCCGGTCTTCCCGCCTTCGAAGGAGCCGTCGAGTTCAAGCTTAAGGCTTCCGACCTGAAAGACGGGCTGCGCAAAACGCATTACGCCATCTCCCTCGACGAGACCCGCTACGTGCTCAACGGCATCTTTTTCTCCTTCAAAGGCGACAAGCTTACTCTCGTGGCGACCGACGGACGCCGCCTCGCCCTCGCCGAAGTGAACGACCTGGAAATTCCTCCCAGCCAGGAACGCGAATTCATCGTCCGGACCAAAGCGGTCACTGAATTGATGCGCGCCCTCAAGGACGATGGCGAGGTCGTTGTCCGCATCTCGCAGAACATGGTGCAGTTCGACTGCGGTCCGACCACGCTCATTTCCAAACTGGTCGAAGGCAATTACCCGAACTACGTCCAAGTCATCCCGACCAAAGTCAACGAGCGCGTCACCGTCGAGCGCGAGACCCTGCTCAACGCCGTCCGCCGCGTCTCCCTCCTCAACACCGAGAAAACCGCCTCCGTCCGCCTCAATTTCACCAAAGGCAAAATCGAGATCACCTCGAACGCCCCCGAAGTCGGCGAAGCCCGCGAGGAAATGGCAGTGAGCTACAAGGGCAAGGACATCTCCATCGCCTTCAATCCCGAATTCCTCATGGCCCCGCTGCGTTACCTCGGTGAGGACGAAATCCATTTCGAGCTCATCGATGACATCAGCCCCGGCGTGATCAAAATCAACGCCCCTTTCGTCTACGTGCTCATGCCCATGCGCGTCGGGGCTTGACGCCCGCCCGGCCGTGATCCCGCGCCTCCTCCTCGCTGCCGCGCTCCTCGCACTGGCCCTCGGCGCGGGCGATGTCCTAGCCGACAGCGGGATCAAGATCTCCGACGCCGAAGCCGACCGCATCGGCCAAAAAATCTGGCGCAACGAATGCGCCGGCACTCGCGACGGTCTCACCGCGTGGAACAAAGGCGAAAACTTCCCGTCCCTCGGCATCGGCCACTTCATCTGGTATCCACAAGGCCAGCGCGGTCCTTTCAAAGAAAGCTTCCCCGCGCTCAAAGACTACCTCCAAGCCCAAGGGGTCAAACTCCCCGGCTGGCTCGCCTCGGCCAAAGCTTGCCCCTGGCCCGACCGCGCCGCGTTCATGGCCGACTTCCGCTCGCCGCGGCTGGAGGAACTTCGCGCGCTCCTCGCCTCGACCGTGGGACCACAGGCCCGCTTCGCCGCCCTGCGCCTCGAGTCGGCCCTGCCGCAAATGCTCGCCGCCGCGCCGGCGTCCGAGCGCGAAAAAATCCGCCACAACTTTTATCGCGTGGCCAACGCCCCCGGCGGGCTCTACCCGCTGATGGACTACGTGAACTTCAAAGGCGAGGGGACCTCGCCGACCGAGCGTTACCAAGGCGAAGGCTGGGGCCTGCTGCAAGTGCTGGCTGGCATGGCCGAGAGCGGTCCCCCCACCGCCGCGTTCTCGAAAACCGCCGACCGCGTCCTGACCCGCCGCGTCGAATTGTCTCCGCCGGCCCGCGGCGAAAAACGCTGGCTCCCCGGCTGGCGCAACCGCCTCGCCACCTACGTGCCGTGATCGGCGGTCGTTTCCTTTGATGTGTAGCGGCGGTCTATGACCGCCGGAAACTTTTGAGTGGGAGGCACCGGCGGTCATAGACCGCCGCTACAAACAAGTGGGGCCAGAGACATTCTTCCGTTTTTTCCCTGCGCAGCCGGCCGGCTGCGGCTACCATCTCGCCATGCCTTCTGTCACCCGCGACCAAGTCATCGACGTCCTCGAGCGCATCGCCCTTTTGCTCGAGCTCCAAGGCGAAAATCCGTTCAAGATCCGCGCCTACCACAACGGCGCGCGCGCCCTCGAAATGCTCGAAGACGACCTCGGCACGCTCGTCCGCGAAGATAAATTGAAAGGCATCCCCGGCATCGGTGACGCCCTCCGCGAAAAAATCTCGACCCTCATCACCACCGGAAAGCTTCCCTACTACGACGAACTCGTCGCGCAGTTCCCGCCGAAATTGTTCGAACTTTTCGACGTTCCCGGCCTCGGCCCGAAAAAAATCAAGGCCCTCTACGAAAAACTCCAAGTTGCGTCGCTCGCCGATCTGGAAAAAGCCTGTCAGGACAACAAAGTCGCCGGCCTCGATGGCTTCGGGGCCAAGACACAGGAAAAAATCCTCCTCGGCCTCGGGATGCTCAAGCAGGGGGCCGGACGCCACCTCGCTTCCGTCGCCGCCCACGCCTCGGCCACCTTGCTCGACGACCTGCGGGCGCACCCGGACACCATCCGCCTCTCCGCCGGCGGCAGCACCCGCCGCCGCAACGAAACGGTCCACGATATCGACATCATCGTCTCGACCAAGAACCCCCCCGCCATTTCCCAAGCCTTCCGCGAACACCCGTTGGTCGAAAGCGTCCTTGCTGCGGGCGAGACCAAGTCGAGCGTCATGCTCAAGAACGGGCTCCAGGCCGACCTCCGTGTTGTGACCGATGAGGAATACCCGTTTGCTCTCATGTATTTCACCGGCAGCAAGGAGCACAACATCGTGCTGCGAGGTCTCGCCCAGGACCGCGGTTGGACGCTCAATGAATACCGCCTCGCGCCGGTCAAGAAGGACGCACCGGAAATCCCCGCGATCCACGACGAGCGCGAGATCTATGAGTTGTTCGGTTTCGATTACATCGAGCCCGAGTTGCGCGAGAACCGCGGCGAATTCGAGGCGGCGGCCGGGCACAAGTTGCCGGACCTGATCAAACTCGAGCAACTCAAAGGCACGTTCCACAACCACACCCGTGCCAGCGACGGACGCGCCACGCTGGCCGAAATGGCTGCCGCCGCGCAGGAAATCGGCCTCGAATACCTCGGCATCGCCGACCACAGCAAAGCCTCCGTCCAAGCCAACGGCCTCGACGCCGCCCGCCTCGAAAAGCAGATCGCCGAAATCGCTGCGCTCAACAAGGACTTCGACGGCTTCCGGCTCTTCAGCGGCACCGAGTGCGATATCCTCAAGGACGGCTCGCTCGATTTCCCCGACTCCGTCCTCGCCCAACTCGATTACGTGGTGGCCAGCGTCCATTCGTCCTTCACCCTCGGCGAAGCCGAAATGACCAAGCGCCTCATCCGCGCGATGGAAAATCCCCACGTGACCATGCTCGGCCACTTGACCGGACGCATCCTGCTCAAACGCGAATCCTACGCGGTCAATGTCCCCGCCGTCCTCGACGCGGCCGCCGCCACCGGCACCTTCCTCGAACTCAATGCCGACCCGCACCGTCTTGACATGGACTGGCGTTGGTGGCGCTTGGCCAAGGAAAAAGGTGTCCGATGTGTGATCAATCCTGACGCCCACGCCACCGAGGGTCTGCAAAATCTCTACTTCGGCATCGGCGCCGCCCGCAAAGGCTGGCTGACCAAAAATGACGTGGTCAATTGCCTCCCGCTGAAAAAAATCATCCCTGTGCTCGAAGCCAAACGCAACCGATGAAAAGGAATCCCCTTGGAGGGCGGCCGTCCCCGGCCGCCGCCTCACCCCGCGGCTCGCAGGGACGATCGCCCTCCAAAGCGCTCGACGCATGGATCAAACGTACCCGCGCCCTGCTCGAAAAATCACTCCGCACCGGCGTCCCCGCCGCTGCAACCAAGCCCGCCACGATCCACCGCGCCCTGCGCTACAGTCTGCTGGCCGGCGGCAAACGTCTGCGTCCGTTGCTTTGCTGCGCCGCGTCCGAAGCCTGCGGCGGCACCGCCCGCAGTGCGCTCCCCGCGGCGTGCGCCGTGGAAATGATCCACGCTTATTCCCTCATCCACGACGACCTCCCGTGCATGGACGACGACGATCTTCGTCGCGGCAAACCGACTTCGCACAAAATGTTCGGGGAGGGGATCGCGGTCCTGGCCGGTGACGCCTTGCTGACCGAAGCTTTTGCCGTTCTCGCCACCGCCAAGCCCCGCGCCCGTCACCACGGGTCCGACCTCGTCACCGAGCTGGCCCGCGCCGCCGGATCCCGCGGACTCATCGCCGGACAAGTCGCCGATTTGGAGGCGGAGGGACGCCAATCCTCCGAGCCCGCGCTCTATTTCATCCACGCCGCGAAAACCGGCATGCTTCTGCGTGCATCGCTCAAGCTGGGGGCCATGTGCGCCGGCGGAACCAAAGCACAAGTTGCGGCCCTCGACCGCTTCGGCTTCGCTCTGGGCCTCGCCTTTCAAATCCAGGACGACATCCTCGACGCCACGCAAAGCGCCCAAAAACTCGGCAAGACGGCCGGCAAGGATGCCGCCGCCGGCAAAATGACCTTCCCGGCCCTCTTCGGTCTCGAAAAATCCCGCGCGCTCGCGGAGCAGTGGACCGAGGAAGCCATTGTAGCCCTCAAGTCTTTCGGGTCACGCGGCGAAACTCTCCGCGCTTTAGCAGCAGATTTGCTGCAGCGCGAAAGGTAGGGACGAGCGGCTCGCTCGTCCGCCGTGGTTCAATCGGGCCCGCGAGCCGCGGGCCCCTACCTTTCCCTCACCAAAAACGCAGCCCGAAAATAATGAAACCCTTCGGCTTGCCTTCGTCCTTCGGATCCCACGACACCAGATAACGTCCGTCGCCGTAACCCTTGGCGGCGGCTGGATTGACCAACTGCCATGGTTCTTTCATCTGGAAGGCTGCCGCAACCACCCCTTCCACCGTGGAATCCGGATCCAGCGGCGAAACGGCCCGCGGGGCGGGTTCCTCCACGGCAGGGCGCGGTTGGCGCGGCGCCACGAAATCTTGGGCCAGACAGGAACCAGCGCTAAGAAAGCCGGCCGCAATGAGCAAATGACGTCGCATGACTGACCATTAGGCTCCGGCGCCGTCCCGGGCAACCCTGAAAATCACTCTCGCCTTGGTTGCCCCTTCGGCGGAATCATTCCGTATTCATGGATCATCTCTCCAAAGCACGCCGTGTCATCGGCATCGAGGCGGATGAATTGCGCCGCCTGGCCGAGAATCTCGACGGCGATGCCTTCAGCCGCGCGATCGAAACACTCAAGGCGTGCGTCGACCACCGCGGCAAGATCGTGGTCTGCGGGGTGGGCAAATCCGGCCACATCGGGGACAAAATTGCCGCCACCCTGACCAGCACGGGGGCCACCGCGGTCGTCCTCAACTCCCTCAACGCCCTCCACGGTGACCTCGGTCTGGTCTCCGATGGCGACGTCATCCTCACCTTCAGCTACGGCGGGGAGACGGCGGAACTCCTCAATATCCTCCCACCGCTGGCCCGCTTTGACGTGAAACTCATCGCCGTGACCGGCCGCCCCGACTCCACCCTCGGCCAAGCCGCCGACATCGTCCTCGATGTCGCGGTGAGCCAGGAAGCCTGCCCGCTCAATCTGGCCCCGACCTCCAGCACCACGGCCATGCTCGCGCTTGGTGATGCCTTGGCCATGGTTCTGCTCGAGGCGCGCGGGTTCCAGCAGGACGACTTTGCCCGCTTCCATCCGGGGGGCAGTCTCGGCCGCGTCCTGCTCACCCGGGTCAACCAGATCATGCGCAAAGCGACCCAGCTCGCGGTGGCCGGCCCCGATGCCACCGTGCTCGAGGTGCTGAAAAAAATGACCCAATGCCGCACTGGCGCCGCGGCCATCGTCGATGCCGATGGCAAATTGTGCGGCGTCTTCACCCACGGCGATCTGGCGCGACATTACCAAGCGCATGCCGATCTGGGGGCCCTGCCGGTCGGTCAATTCATGACGCAAAACCCCATCACGGTTCGCGGCGACAAGCTTGCCGCCGAGGCGTTGCACGTGCTAAAGACCCATCGTATCGATGATTTGATCGTGGTGGACGAAGAAAACCGCCCGGTCGGCATCATCGATTCGCAGGACCTCTCGCGCCTCCAAGGCGTCTGACCCGCGGCCCCGCAACCTTATCCCGAAAATTTTATGCCCGCAGCCAACGATCTCCGCAAAGGAATGGCCATCAAATACAACACCGACACGTATGTTGTGCTCGAAGTCACCCACCGCACCCCCGGCAACCTCCGCGCCTTCGTCCAGGCCATCATCCGCAGCATCAAGACCGGCAAGTCGAGCGACGTCCGCTTCAGTTCGACCGAGAAAGTCGAACTCGTCGACCTCCAGCGCCGTCCGCTCGAGTTCAGCTACAAGGATCATCAGGGCTACCACTTTATGGACCCCGAGTCCTACGAGACCGTCGAATTGGACGAGGTCCTCCTTGCCGGGGCCAAGGATTATCTGGTGGAAAATCTCCGAGTCGAAGTCCTCTACGCCGAAGGCAAAGCGGTGGAAGTCGAGGTGCCCGCTTCGGTCATTATGAAAGTCATCGAGTCCGCCGAAGGCCTCCGCGGCGACACCGCGAGCAATGTGCAAAAGCCGGCCACCCTCGAGTCCGGCCTCATCGTCAATGTCCCGCTCTTCATCAAGGAAGGCGAGATGATCAAAATCGACACGCGCAACGGCGCCTACATGGGCCGCGCCTGACGCCGCCCCGCCCGATGGCCAAGCGCGACCGCCGCCGCAAAGTTGCCGCGAAGGGCCAGCGTCTCAACACCTCGTTCGCCGCCCCCGCCGAAGCCGCGCTCGTCGTGCCGGTGCGCTGGGTGAAATTTGTCGTCGGGCTTTTTCTCCTCCCGCTCTGCTACATCCTGACCGCCGCGTTTTTCAGCGCGCTCCTCGACGCCCTCACTTCACAGACTTCCGGACGCCCCCACTTTTGGGCCACCGCCGAGTTTTGGTTCTTTTCCCTCGGGCTGGTCTGCTGGCTCATCGTTTACTTTGGGTTCCCCAAACCGCTCATCGTCTACGTCTACGGTCACGAACTGACCCACGCCCTCATGGTGAGACTGATGGGCGGCCGTGTCTCCGACTTCAGCGTCGGCCGCGACGGGGGCTACATCGTGTCGTCCAAGATCAACACGTGGATCGCACTCGCCCCGTATTTCGTCCCCATCTACAGCGTCGGTGTCATCCTTCTCTACGGATTGGTTTCCCTGCTCTTCGACCTGCAACCCCACGCCGAGTTGGCCACCGGGATTCTTTACGGACTGCTCGGTTTCACCTGGGCCTTCCACGCCACTTTCACCCTCTCCATGATCCCCCGCGGCCAGACCGACCTCGCCTACGGCGGCACCTTCTTCTCCCTCACGATCATCTATCTGATGAACCTGCTCGTGTTGTCGTTGCTCCTCATTCTCGCCACCCCCTACGTCAGCTTCCGCAGCTTCGGCCGCGAACTCCTCGCCCACGCCGCCATCTTTGCCAGCGAAGCCATCCGCTTCGTGGAATTGCTCTTGCGTGCTCTGAACCTGTAGCGTCGCCGTCCCTGGAGACGAACGAGCAAATGACCGCCGCCGGGGATCCGCACACGGGCGGACAGGCTGGCGCCGCTACAGAGGACGTCGCTTCTACTTTCGAAAACTTCCACAACCTGCTTTCCTTCCCCCATGGCAAAAACGGTCTGGCAGAAGATCAAGGATTACACGGATCTGAAGTTCGAAAAGACGGAGGACGGGATCGCCAAGATCACGATCAACCGCCCCGAGGTCCGCAACGCGTTCCGTCCGCAGACCGTCGAGGAATTGAAAGATGCCTTCGATCACTGCCGTGACGATGGGTCGATCGGCGTGGTGATTCTTACCGGGGAAGGCGACCAGGCCTTCTGCTCCGGCGGGGATCAAAAAGTGCGCGGGGATGGCGGCTATGTCGGGCAGGATGGCGTCCCGCGGCTCAACATCCTCGATGTGCAAAAACAAATCCGCAGCCTGCCCAAGCCGGTTATCGCCATGGTGGCGGGTTACGCCATCGGCGGTGGGCATGTTCTTCACGTGGTCTGCGACCTGACCATCGCGGCGGACAACGCGCGCTTCGGTCAGACCGGTCCGCGCGTCGGGTCCTTCGACGGCGGGCTCGGCTCGAGTTATCTCTCGCGCATTGTCGGACAAAAAAAAGCGCGCGAGATCTGGTTTCTCTGCCGTCAATACGACGCGCAACAGGCCCTCGACATGGGCTTGGTCAATACTGTCGTTCCGCTCGCGCAACTCGAGGAGGAAACCCTCAAGTGGTGTCGCGAAATCCTCGAACTTTCGCCCATGGCTTTACGGTGTCTGAAGGCGGCGCTCAATGCCGACTGCGACGGACAGATCGGTCTGCTCGATATGGCCGGCAATGCCACCTTGCTTTACTACCTGAGCGAAGAAGCCAAGGAAGGGAAGCAGGCCTTCATCGAAAAGCGGAAACCGGATTTTTCGAAGTATCCGCGCTTCCCGTAGGTTTGAGCTGGAGGGCGAGCGTCCCCGCGAACCGTATCCCAGCCAGCGGCGGCCGGGGACGGCCGCCCTCCATGTCCTTGATTCGGGTTCGCCATCAACCCGCGCCGTGCGCTAGACTGTCTTCTTATGTCCAGCAGCACCGGCCAACTTTTCCGTATCGCCACGTGGGGGGAGTCCCACGGCGGCGGGGTCGGGGTGGTCATCGACGGCTGCCTGCCGCAGCTCGCTCTGACTGAAGCCGACATCCAAAAAGAACTCGATCGCCGGCGCCCGGGGCAAAGTGACATCGTCACCCCGCGCAAGGAAGCCGACCGCTGCGAAATTTTGTCCGGCGTTTTCCAAGGCAAAACCTTGGGCACCCCGATCGCCATTCTCGTCCGCAACGAGGACGCGCGGCCGGAGGCCTACAGCGAAATGGAGACGGCCTTCCGTCCGTCGCACGCCGATTTCACCTACGAGGCCAAATACGGCATCCGCAATTGGCAGGGCGGGGGACGCGCCTCGGCCCGGGAAACCATCGGGCGGGTTGCCGCCGGTGTGGTGGCCCGCAAGGTGCTCGACGCGC
>Ga0247841_10008164_pt1 | contig 15224 bp, 14 predicted proteins | sample LaCruzMarch2015__2_FD_192410 | JGI IMG/M metagenome (GOLD analysis project Ga0247841, IMG submission 192410) | Freshwater microbial communities from meromictic Lake La Cruz, Castile-La Mancha, Spain - LaCruzMarch2015_18m | ecosystem: Environmental > Aquatic > Freshwater > Lake | place: Spain...
AGAAGTTGGCTGTGGATAAACCCCGGCTCAAGGGGGCATGAGCATAGGCAGAAAAGATACAAAAACCGCCCCAGGGTGTAACTTAACTTTTCGAAAAAACTGTCTTGACAAATGGGTCCACCTCAGGGTAAGGACTATGCTGACAAGGATGCTGGTCGTGAGGGGAAAATAGAAGGTAAATTTTTCCCCCTTGTAGAAAAGGTCGCCGGGGAGCTTACCTATCCAGGGGATCTTGCCCCCGATCATCATGAGCAGGCCGACGCCGGCGACGACGAGTCCGATGATCAGAAATATCTTACCGAATTGCGAGAAGTCGTTCATCGTTGCGTGACCCTACATGCCGTCCCCATACTTGTCACTACGCAAGCTGCAACTCTTTCGTCTTCCAGCGTTGATGGAGCCAGAACCACTGGTCCGGATACTCCCGAACGGTATCTTCCACAACCCTGGTAAAACGTTGTGTATTATCTTGGAGATCCTGCTCATAGTTCCCGCTTCGTGAAATCTCTACCAGTGGCTTCAGGATGAACTTGTATTTCCCCGATTTCTGCCGTGCCATAAACATTGGCAGGACCGGCGCCCCGGACCGCAGGGCGAGGACAGCGAGCCCCACACCTGTGCAGGCTTGGCGGCCAAAGAAATCGACAAAGACCCCCTCCCGGGCGGCCACATTCTGATCGCTCAGAATTCCAATTGATTGATTATCCTTGAGCAATTCCATGATCAGTTTACCGGAGCCGCCTTTTTTGACCATTACATTGCCGTTGATCGTCCGTACATATTCGACCATGTTATCGAGGACGGGACTGTCTAAGGGACGATAGATAATATGAGAGGGATTGAGGAAAAAGGGGGCAGTGACAGGCATCAACTCCCAGTTGCCGAAATGGGCGATAATAGTGAGAAGTCCCTTGCCCTGAGCAATCCCGGCCTCAAAATGCTCAAGACCTTCCAGCTCGACCCATTCGTGGAGGTTTTCCCGGGTGATGGATGGCATACCGAAAAACTCCGCCGCGGTAATGGCCAGATTCCTATATACTCCCTTGGCGATCTTGGTCAGTTCCTCCATATCCTTTTCCGGAAAGGCGCGATGGAGGTTATGCAGCGTAATGAGTCGATGCTTGGCTGCTGCATGATAGAACAGCATCAGCAGGGACATGAAGAAGAGTTTACGGATAGACAGGGGGACGCATCGGCAACAAAACAGGATGATACCTGTTGCTCTTGTCTTTTCTACGGGCATAAGATCCTTTATCTTTCAATTATTAACTTTTCACTCTTCGCATTGTTCTCGAAATCAGTCAATCATTGCTTTCCAAGAAATACGCATCAAAATTGCGGTGAGGCCTATCCAACCTTCTTGTCATATCGTAGGCTAAGCTTTCATTGTTGCATGACCTCGGGTCAGTGATAGCGTTTCTGTAAGATCTCCAGGAAATGGAGCTCGATAATGTCCAGTTTTTCCACGATAGCAGCCGTATCGTTCACAGACATATATCCTTTCTCGTTTAGAAACCGGTAGAACAATTTCAGCGCCGGAGGCCAATACAGGTATTCAAAAGGTTTGCACATGACCTTTCTCAGGAGAAAATCCTCAAAGAACTCGATTAGGTATTGATCTGGAACGGATTTGAGTGAAACCGGGTCGTCATGGAGATAACGGTATATGAAGGTGACATAGGTATCCAGACAATGGGAGTACTCTGCGGGGTTGTCGGCAAATCCCTTCGCGATCAGCCATTTCTTGAATAAATGCTGGCATTCATCTTCAATGGACATGGCCAGTTCCTCATAGGAATCATAATTGCTTTCCCTCCTTATATAATTATCCAATACCTCGATATTGCTAAGCATACGCATATCTTCTTCATCCGGAGGAATTATCTCGTTCACCTTGAATTTGATGCGCCCGTAGTCAAACGGCCGGATCAGATAGCTGACGTCCTTTCTCATGTACATAAACATGGATGGCGGCGGCGGTTGCATCTCCTCGGGGAAAAGATGAATGTGCCGCTCGATCATCTCATCGATAAAACGGTCTCTTTCTTCACCATCCAGGTTCAGGATTTTCTTTGCTCCTTTCGTTGCCATTTCCAACCAGCGGGGATATTGTTCATGGTCGTTCTTTTGCTTGCTGCTGGCCAGATTCCACAAAGACGACGCCAACTCCATCACTTTGTTCATGCCATCCATGTCATCCGCGCCTTTTTCCATTAACGGTTTTGCATACTCCATCATGGCCTGTGAAAAGGGTATGGCGATGAAACCTTTCGGCGCGTCCATTTCCACAAGGGGCGGCCGTTCAATGAACCGCGACGACGGCTTAACGAGGCGGATCTGCCGTTTCTTTTTTGCCGCTTCTTTGGATTTTGCCTGTCGCTTCAAGATTTGAGTTTTATTTTTCTTCATAGAATCTCCTTTTTAAGCACCGCCGCCAGTCGCCGACATGGCAAAATAGAGTGGCATGAAGGTCATGTTCCTGTCCGGTAATTCTGCATACGGCCGCATGGAAAAAACCAAACCTTTACCTCTAGTTCCATAATTGTCGAGATACAAGCGCAGACTCTTCAAACTCCCCGATGCGCCGCTTTTCACCTCAATGGGTTGTATCATCCCATCTATCACTGCCAGAAAGTCCACCTCGGCCATGCTGCTCTTTGCATGTCTGTCCCAGTAATAAAGCTCATCTTTTTGGGAAATGAGCATTTCCTGCCCTACAAACTGTTCCGCCATGGCGCCCCGATATACCTGAAGCAGATCGCTTCTTGCATATTCCATCTCGACGGACATACCTGAAAGAATGCGCATAAGACCGATGTCCGCCATGATCACCTTGAATATGCCGGGCGATGCTGATGCCCCCAACGGGAGTCCGGCAGGATTGACCGAAGGTATCTTGTGGACGACACCGGCCAGGCAGAGCAGCTCAAACGCCTTTTTTAACGTCGGATTCGAGTATCCCTCTGCAAGGCGGGCGTATTTGATCTGCCGCCCTACACTCTGGGAAAGCGTGGTAAGTACGCTGTTCAGGCACAGCTTGTCCGCATGGCCGGCGTATTTCGCAAAGTCCATGCGATAGGTCTCGATCAGCTCCTTGTGAACTTCAAACGATTCACGCAGAGAACCGGTATCGACATACGCCTGCACACTTTCCGGCATACCGCCGATGAAGAAATATTTCCGTAGTTCGCCGATGAGGTACTCATGCACCGTTTGCGAGACAGGGGCGGGAGGTGCGAGAACGACCGCTGCGGCCTCGCTGTTGCCGATGGCTTCCAGGTACTCAGCAAAGCAGAGTGGATATATCTGAAGGAACTGAATCCTGCCTACCGGAACGGAGATGTCCTTAAGGGCAAACTCCAGGAGTGAGCCGGCAGCAATGACATGGAGATCGGGCATCTCCTCGTAAAAGTAGCGCAGGGAGGCGATGGCGCGAGGGGATGATTGTATTTCGTCTATAAAGAGCAGCGTCTTGCCCGGTTGTATCTTCTGACTGGTCAAAATTTCCAGATCGGCACAAATACGGCGTGCATTCAGGTCACCTTCAAAGACAGTGCGCCACGCCGGGTTTCGTTCAAGGTCAATGACGGCGATCTGATCAAAACATTTCTTTCCGAATTCCTTGACCGACCAGGTCTTGCCAACCTGCCGCAAACCACGAAGTATCAGTGGCTTGCGGCGGGGACTTTCTTTCCATTGCTCAAGCTGTCTGTCGATAAATCGTTTCATCCGATGCCTTGCGGTTAAGCTGTCATTTAATATTACAAGGCTATTTTACAGTAATGGCTTTAAAAAGGAAAGGAATATTCCGGATCAATTTACTAAACTTTACTAAATGGCGTTGTTCGTCAATTGTCCATCAATTACGCAATAATTGACGATCAATTGACGGATGGTCAAAGTTTAGGAACTTTTCCTTGCCAGGATTCCCCTGGGATCACCCAGTTTCAGGGACAGATTCTGCTCAAATTCCGCACGGGACACCCTATGCCCTTCCTGATCCATGTAATGCAGAAAACATTGTATGGCCAGCTCCGGCCGGATGGTTACGGTGTCAAATGCCGCCCAAAGGTCAAATAGATCCCGTCCCTTTTTGCGCTGGTACAGAGCACGAACCTTTGTACCCAGCAGCTCGTCAAGGTGATAGGTCAGGATGGACGTGCTTCCGGAAAACCAGCGTGAATCGACAGCAAAAACGTGTTTTTCAAATCCCAGAACCGTGAAATGTTCACGGGAATTGACTCCACCTTTAGCTTCAACTGCACGCCTTCTTCGGAAGCCACCCGATAGGTTAGCGTCACCCGTCCTTCGGAGCGTTTCCGCTTCGGGTTCCCCAACCAAGGATTGAGTTGCTCCTGTAGGGCATCCAGGAGCGGCCCGATTGGTCCCGGATGGACCTGAACCAAGTCAATGTCCTCGGAATAACGAACCGGTGGCAGATGGAGTTTGAAAAGGGCCGTGCCTCCCCGGAAGGCCAGGTTTTCCGCCAGGACAGGGTGGCTAAAGATCCCCACAAGGGCACGGCAGATGATCAGGTCCTGTTCCACCTGATCATTTTGGGTCCAGGGGATAGCACTCTTCCATTCGGATATAAAGTCCTGGGGGATCAAATATCCGACTCCACAGTGGTATTCACCAGGATATTCCAGGGTTTCAACCGGCCGATCCCCTCAAAAGGTCGCGATGGCGCAAGAGGGGTCGGAGTCGGTTTCTTCTCGGTGATATATATTGCCAATTCCCCGGTTTTCTTCTGCGCTCCCACCAGATTGAGCAGATAACCAAGCCTCTGCGCCCAGGCGATGGGCGAAAACTCCGCCATGCGGACCAATTCCTTCCCATCAAGATTTTCGGCAAGTTCAGCGAGGATGGTGGCCACATTGTCCAGCCCCGCCATATGGTTCGGACATCCGACCAAGTCAAAGGCGGTTGCAGCCGGGGTGGAAATCTTTAGGTAACCTCGCGGGGTCTTGAAATCTGACGTGGGAATCTTCTCCATATTTCTTCTGGCGACAAATTCCACCCGGACTTTTCCACAAATGATGCCCGGTTTGTTCCTGGCCACCACGACCTGAAAGATTTGAGGGCGCTGGTGCGCCGCGCCGTGATATTCGGCGGCGCTGAGCAGACCTGCATAGTACTTTTCTCCCAGATGCTCCATCAGGGACGGGATAAAATGGCCGGCCGGCAGGCACCCCGCATTCCGGTACTCAGGTGGGACGACGACATAGAAACCCTTGTAGGGCATGGCGAGTTCACCCTTGTGCCGTAAGCGGCGGAGCGCTGCCCTGGTGGCCACCGCAGAGGCCTCCAAAGCGCCGACAGCCTCCGCGGCGCTGAAGCAGAAGCAGTATTGCCCCCTTGCGAGCAGATCCGATATGAATTGCGTTGCGGTCACGAGCTTCCCTTTCAAATGAATTGCTTAGGAAAAGTAACACATTTCGTTACTTTCGTCGAGTGATACATGCATCCGTGGCGCTGTAAAAGCTTCTTGACAAAGGGTAATACTCTGGTTCATAAGAAATGGCCAACTCATCTACCAATGGCGGTAGAAGGAGTTCGGGGACCGCCCCAACAGGCGGTCGCTGTTTTTTAGAGCCTTTTTTCACAACGCCTTGACAAATCTTGTCGTCCCCCCCTCGGAATCCACGTAATAGTCAGTAACACAGAATAGATCTTTTTTTGGGCTTTCCATCGTCGGCTGCGCCCAAGGTAAACGTGATGAAACTTTCCCAATAGGGTTTATTGTTAGTCGAATTGTTTAATCGAACTTCCTGGTATCGCAGTTAACAAAAGAAACTCTCTTGAATGATTAGATTTATTCCGCATCAACGGTAAAGTTTATTGATAAACCTGATTCATTTTATTGTTTATCATTCTCAACCAACACCCACTGCGAATCTCGGCTAGGGTCGATGCTGCGGAAGCTCTGGAGTGCCGGGATAATAACCTGAATCGTAAGTATTATTTATTATTAAATTATCCACCATCTGTGCGTTTATTATCCACGAACTCGGATAATGAAATCATGGTTTGCTGTACCAAGTCGCCGCCAACTCTCATATACCTCGTTCCCCGCTTTCCCTTACTCGTGTCGGGTAGCAGCATGTCGGCACGGACCCATTTTTTCAGCATCTTGGAAGCCTTCAGTGTGTCGATGCCCGCAATCCGGCACAACTCAATGTTGCCGATGGAACCGTTGCGATCAAGCCAGTCGCTGACCTGCACCCACAGGGCAGGGCGCTCTTCGTTCGAGAGGATGACCATTACGGCATCATACTCCATATAGGGGGAAGAGCGATAGACTGGTGGATAGAGGCCGACGGCCAGCGGGGTGCCCTCTAATGCCTATAGGTCACTTAGATCGTTTCAATTCGTATTTCTGAAACGACGGCGTTGATGCGGAGGATTTTCTTTTCCGCTGTCAAGAGTACCAGGTTTCTTTCTTTTGCCTGTGCGCATAACCAAAGATCATTTTCATCAATCTGCAATTTTTGGCCGGTGGCCTTGTCAACCCATTCCTCAATCCAGCGAGGCCGACCATCTTTTCTCAAGGCTTTATCTAAATATTTATTGGCAAGCTCGGCTTTAATGAAACCATATTCTTCCGCAGTATGCTTTGTTACATTGAGAGGGGGGTGTGTTTTCGCAGCATGAACAATTTTATCAAGTCTTTCCGTGTTATTATCGCCGCGTAGGGCCGCCAGTCTAATGCCGAAACGCAGCTCGGCAAACGTAATTACAGAAACATATTTCGGTGCGTCCTCCTGCAGGTTGTCAATGGCACTACAAACAGCAGGATGGTTGACCTTTGTCGGATCAAGAAGTGCCGACAGCAAACATGTGTCGAGTAAATAGCCGTCTAATAAGGTATTATTCATCCAGATAGTCCTGCAGTAATTTGGCTTCAGACGAAGTCAGCGGCTGAAAAACATCTTGAACCCAGCGTCCAGTAATTTTCTTATACTCTGCGCCAATATATTCATGCAGCGGAATAAAAGGCGAATAGCTTTCCGGGAACCATTCATCAAAGTGATGGAGCACGGGCCGTTTGTATCCTCGAAAATAATTCAACAACTTTCTTTCAAGACGTGGCGGTAAGTCATACGCGCTCAGTACAGTTGCATCAATTTCGAGAAGTAATTTATTTAGTTTTAAATCTCTTTCAGCCTCTTGGAGCGGTAGCTTTGAAAGAGTGTCACAATACTTTTCAATTAGATCAGAAATCAGGTACTTATCGATTACGCTTGGGATAGGTAGTTTCTTTAGTGTCCCGACACGGAATCCTTTTGTTGGAGCATGAACAGATAAGAAAGCGTTAGCAACTGGGCTGTTCAGAAGGGCTGATATTGTATTTATATCAACATGAGATTTCTTAAAAGGCCATATTCCAAAGAATTGCTGGGAACAAATCAAGCCTGTCAGATCAGGACAAGCCGCAATTCGCCAAGGGCCCCGAGACAATCGGAAAGCATTTGCAATAACTTTTGGCTCGTGCCATGGATATTGAAGCGCATTACCTCGTTTTGAGCTTTCGTTGCAGTCTAAATAAGTTGTATTAGAAATTTGATATTGAGATATCGTTCCTGTGCTGGTTAGCAGTCCTTCTCTGTAGCATGATTTCCTCTCGTGACTGCCGGCTTGTGACTGCGGATAGTTCCACTCAAGACCGCGGTGAATCTCCGCGGTGCCCCCAAGTGTTGGATAGGTTGACAAATAATCCCACAAATCTTTAAGCTCAACCAGCCATAATTGACCAAGTGTTTCGGCAATGACCGCTCTTTCGTCGCAGCTACGCGAAGAAATTTTACCGACAGAAAGAAATCCGGTTCTGTCAGCATCGTTTACTGTTGTAGAAATAAGTTTGGTCCTTCCTGTCGCCTTGAACTGCCTTCTGTCTCTGGCAATCAGGAGGGAGGATTCAACACCGGAAGCTTGAAAAATATGATCCGGAAGGGAGACGATTTCAATCGTTTCATATTTCTTTTCTATTTCTTGACGGATACCGGCATATTGACGATCCAGGATGAATCCCCGCGGCAGCACAAAGCCGATGGCCTCTGGTGAAGAGTCAAGCACTGCGGTTAAAATAGCGATGGGCTTGTGGATTGATCGAGATGCAAACGCTTGATAAGTAGTTCGTTCCTCCTGAGTGAAATCTTCAAATGGCGGATTGCATAGGACGATATTGCTCTGTGCTATTTTTTCAGAGAGAGTTCTGCCCATGAAGAGATCTTCTTCTTTTATATGCCAGCCATTGGCATTGGGATAGTCTGCCAGTATTAAAGACAGTATGGCAACTTCGCGGGCGAATGGATCTATCTCGCTTCCTTGAATCCGTTCAGTGAGAAATTCGTGGCGTTGCCGATCACTCCAACCGCTGGGCAAGAGCCCGCGAATATGCCGAATTGCCGAAACCAGGAAGACACCGGCACCAGAAAATGGTTCATAGACTCGCAATGACTCAAGGTTGATCCGGTTGAGACCGATCGTTCTCACTATATAATCTGCTACTTGGCGCGGTGTGCTGTGGGTGCCGAAAATTTTTCTCGTTTCAGGTGTAACTAAGGTATTTTCGTAAACAAATGCAAGATCATCTGCGGAAATATTACGAAAACTGATTGCTCCCGTCAGTTGTTGCCATGCACTGGCAAAGGCTGTCATTATGGCCACATCATCCAATAAGTGCAAAGTGTCCAGTTGATAATAGTCCGCAATGCCTGTCAGAATTGAACCAATGTCTGAAGAATCCCACCCTTGCGCTTTTTGATGTTTGCAATCCAGAATAATTTTAGCGGCAAGCAGCCTGAATGTGCCTTGAAACAACATATGGTAGTCAATGGTTTGCTTTTTTTGTTTTTTCAACGAACCTTGAAGTCCCGAGATAATCTCCTGTAGCAATATATCCAACTTGACATGAATTTCCCCTTCAATTACTGGTAATAAGCCGATGTCGACAAAATCCAATTGATAACTTAGATCGAATGCCCCGATTGATTTGGCCCGATGAATTACGTCGGGCGTCCACTGCCCGGATTGTTTTGCAAACAATGCGGGTATTTGATCCAGGCGATATTCATCAATGCGGCGTGGCTTTCCCGTTGAAAGAATCTGCCAGACAGTTACTCGCTTGTCGGAGATGGACAGCATGACCGGCGCGCCTAAAGATCGATAACCCATTAGCGCCTGGGAAATATCAGATTCATCCTCCCTAATCACGCCAAAAGCGGCCGTACGGTAGGAGGCGGGCGTTTGTGTGAAAGCCGCAAGATCCACACGGCGTTGCTGTCCTGACGGTGTCAGAACATCGGAAAAAGTATAATCCCGGATCATTCCACTACGGGAATAGCCGATTTGCGCGAATTCGTTTTCAATGATTTGCAAGGCGTTCATGATCCCCACCTTTTTATAACTACTTGTTTACGTGTGCCAAATGAATCACAACATGCACAAGGCTAATTATGCGATTGACGTTTTTTTAAGCCCCACTGGTGGAAACGGCATTTCAAACTGGTACTGGTCGTCGCTCTCCGTTAAGCGACTACGTAGCTCCTCAATATGCGGCCTTAATGCAACCACGACCATCGCACCGGCCTCCGTATCTTGTAACATTGCGGAACCCTGGCAAGCTTCTATGCTCTGATCAGCTAATCGAATCACCAAGTATTGCTGTTCTAAACGCGGCCAGTTTATCCCGCAACAAATGTTGAAAAGTTCACCAGCCATAGGTTGAAGAGTCTGAACTCGCACTTGTAGTGTTTCCACAATTTCCTTAACAATTTTAAGCGCCAAAGCATCGCCGGCCGTAAAACAAGGCGCATAGCCATTTCGCTCCTTTAACGGCGGCAAAACCCGCCGCCAGTGACGCAGAGTTTCTTGGGAGATATCTACTATCTCCCTGATTTGAAGAGGCGTGTATTTCATATCTTATCCTTGATTGAAATACATATACAACAAATCAAATTGTTGTCAACAACAATTTGATTTGTTGTATATTGATCTATGTTTTCTGCTCTTTAATATCGGTTGTCGCGAAGCCCGCAGCCTGCTTTCTGAGCCATGCCAGTTCCTGCCCCAGCATCTGCGGATCTTTGCAGACATGGAAGATCCAGCGCCCCAGTTGGCCCCAGTTGTTCACCGCCGAGCACCATCGTTTCGCCGCCTGATGCTTGGCGAGGTCCTGGTCGTCCAGATAGCCCTTCATCTCCAGAAGCAGCGTCACGCCGGCTTCCATGCGGACAAGGAAATCCGGAACGTAGGCATGGCTGATTCCAAAGTATTCGTAAGTATCCGTACAAATCGTAATCGTTCATTCCTCCGGCGCAAGGAAATACACCGCCCGGAGGGGCAGTCTTGCCTTATCCTCATCGGTCAGCTTTGGGTAGAACTCCTGCCAGAGGCTTATGAATCGTTCGAAGTCAATTAGCTCCACGTGGACGTGGGAGCTTCTTGCCGTCGTCTTGGCGTCGGAGGTAAAACCGTTTGTCGAGACAAAGATTCCCACATCACCGTCCTTTTGGAGGAGCCCCATGAGTTCCCGAATCTCTTTAACGGATGCTGATGAATCACGGTGCTTGATCTGGATTTTGATGCGGGGGGTCGTAGTGCCGAGGGGATCCTGGTAGGCTACAACGTCGATGCCGCCGTCTTTTCCGCGGGGCGCAACAAAAGGGGTATGGTACCCCATCCCGCGAAGCAGCCAGCCACAAGGTCCTGGAATTCGCAGGGTGTCTTTGCCTCGATGTATTTTCGCAGTCCGTCCAAAGCCAGTTGTTCCACTTCTTCAAGGGTGATTTCTCGTGCCCTGGCGCCTTCCTCGATAATTGGTTCTTCCAGACTTTTTTCGTCGCCAACGGATTCGCCGACTTTTTTCCTCCAGTCGCGATAGGCTTTGGTCGCTTCGTCGAGCAGGCCGCGTTCACCAAGGGCAAGGGCGGCCTCTCCTTCCTTCGTCAAGAACCAGATCCCCTTCTGCTTGACTAGAAAGCCGGCCTTGATACAGTCAATCGTGAAGAAATGGAGAATGGAGGTCCATCGGACATAACCGGATTTCTCGTATGTTTCCCGGTCCCAGGGATCAAGTTGTACATTTTGGCCAACCCGAGCGATAACCTCTTTGCCCGGCAATTCACCTCCGGCGTCTTTTAAAGTTTTCAAGGCGGCAAAGATGACTTTAGCAGCTAATGCCCGTGACCTGGATAAATCCTTATTTTTCGCCATGATCGGTCTCCATTCTCCTCGTTATTCAAACTCTGAATATTTTTATGGTTCTTTCTGTCATCGGTAAAAATACCAATGACGTATCGGGTCATATTCGACATCTTGTAGCGCAGCTGACGGCCTCTTTGCTCATTTTCCCTCCACAATGTAAATCTCTTCCTCCGTCAGGTCGTACAGTTCATAGACAAGCCGGTCGATTTGGCGGTCCGTGGTCTCGATCTGGCGCTTCAGGATGGTCTGTTCGTGGGGCGTCTGGGCGACGGCGAGTTGCTTGTTTAGGGTCAGCATGGCGTCCACCAATGTCACTATCCGGTCGTGGTGGGCAACGTCGGCGGGGGCGGCAAAGTCGATAAGACGAATGGGGAGTTGCGAAACGAATTGACGGTTTGCTGAAAGCCAGCCGCCACGAAAGGGGGCGCTGACATGCGGGAAATACCAACGGAGAACTCTCGAATTCAGGAGACCGAGAAGATAGGTAAGTCCTTGATTATCATAAATATCCTTCCAGACAATACCCCCCACATCTACGTTATCGAGAAAGTGCGTACCTTCGTGATCATAAGCGGCATACAGATGGTCGACGAGGCGCGGGATGCAAAGTTTCCTCACGGACTGCCGTTTAAGATTTTTTAAATAGATATATCCATACCATCCAACATCTTTCATCCTGCCCTTTTCTCGCGATTCCAATGTTTTTTTATTGGCTTTCAAGTAGGCAACCGTCAAGGGTAAGTGATCAGATATCCATGAGAAATCGATTAATGTCGAGCTTTCATTTGTTACTTGATAGGGGAAAAGAATATACTGCCTTTCTGGAAGGTCCGTATATCTTCGGATATCCGTACCGCTAACCAGTGGAAAGAAGAGATCTCTTTCAAAAGTCCAATCATTGCCGAGAGCTTTCGATCTCAAAGTTAATAAGTTGTCTTTTTCTGACACGTAATTCATAATGAATACATCATCCGCACTGGTTTGCAGCCCAACAAATATATCAGCCACATCCCCCAACTTCACCGGCATCCGACTCAGCTTTCCGAAGAGATCCGAACCCTTGCCGACGGTGAAATTCCATTCGTTGGCAGTGACGGTGGCAGCGGGGATATCGCCGGCTGTTCCCGCCCCCGTTCGCTGCCAGGCCTCCAGGTTGTCCACTTTGGTGACGCGACAAGCAGGGGTGGCCTGTTTATCCAGAAAAAGTAGGCAGGTGTAGGTCGTCGCCCCGGCGAAGACCTGCCGGTCCCCGAAATGGATAACTTCACTTAAATGTTTGCCTTTTGCCAAGAGCGCCCGAAGAGGTTCTCCGTACTGGGCGTTGAAGAATTTATGGGGGAGGATGAAGCCGAGTCTGCCGTTGGCGTTCAGGAGGGAAAGGCCTTTTTCGACGAAGACCACGTAGATGTCGTAATTGCCTTTCCCCGCGGCGGCGTAAGCCAACTTGTAATGTTCTACCTCGACGGGCGCCCACTCCTTCAGGGTCTGGATGCGGATATAGGGGGGGTTGCCGATGATGACGTCAAAGCCGGCGGTGACACCATCACCACCCGAACCCTCTTGAAGGGGAGGGGTTTTGAGGGGTTGTCCTTTTTCCGATGCTGCTGGGCTGAAAACCTGGGGGAACTCCCTTCGCCAGTCGAAGGCGTTGATCCGGTATTCCTCGTTGCTGTCGAGGAGGCTGCCCTGTCGGCCTTCGTAAAAATCAGACCCGATGAGGGAATTGCCGCACTTGATGTTGGCCGAAAGATCAGGCAGGGCGCGCTCATGGAGAAGAACGAGCTGGTTGCTGATGGTCTCCTCGTTCTCCCCTTCGAGGACTTTAAGGAGGAGCGAAAGTTTTGTCACCTCAACGGCCTGGGGATCGATATCGACTCCGAAGATATGGTTGAGGAGAAGCCCCTTTTTTTGCGATGTTGTCAGCCGCCATTCTCCGCCGGCGGTTTGATAGATGGCGGGATTCTTTCCTTTTGCCCCTTTTATTGGATCGTTTTCGGTGTACCAGCGCAAATGCCAATCCAGGAGATACTGATAAGCCTGGATGAGGAAAGATCCGGAACCGCAGGCCGGATCGAGAATATGCAGATCGCTGATATGACGGGGCATGAGTGTCCGGGCTTTCTGCGTCCGGCCGCCGATGGATGCTGCGCGGGTGTCCATCCAGCCGCCGATCGTCTTTTCCACGATGGCATCGACGATGTACTTTGGCGTGTAGAAGACGCCGCCTGCCTTTTTCACCTCCGGTTTGTCTTCGACCTTGGCCTGATGGCCCTGCGTCAGGCGGATCACCTTGCCGAGAAATTGTTCGTAAACCGATCCGAGAATATCAGCCGGAAGGACGGAAAATTCATAAGGCGAATCAGGAAAGTACATATCCTTAAGGAGATCTTTCAAGGGCTTGTCGTCTATTGACAGATTGAGGGTCAGGTTATCTGGTGGTTCGACGCGCCCTTTTTCCGGTCGAAAATGAAAAAGACCGGAGTTGTATTTATCGTCAGCGGTATAAAATATTTGGATGAGCCGCCGGTAGGTGTTAGGACCGTTTATAAGGCCGTGCAACTGGCCGTAGTGCTCGATCCCCCGGTCCTCGCAGATGCGGAGAAAGATGATTCGATTTATGGTCATCGTCACGGCGGTGTTGAGTTCCCGCTGGCTCAAGGCGGTATTGCGCAAGGCTATGTTGCGTGCCAGGATGTCCCGCCAGGATTCGATCTCCTGGAGGAATGCCGCATCCACTTCGGCGGTGCCTTTTTTCCCCTTTGACGATTCGGCGTATTTGTCGAAGGAACCTTTAAGGACGGAGTCTTTGGAAAAGACGGCGGCAATCTCCTCCCAGCAGGCGGCATAGTCCCGCCAGTTCAGGTGCATGATTCGAGCGGTGGAAGACTTATCGGCGCTGTCCGGCTTGATCCGGCAGTCGTAAACGGCAAACGATTCAAAATTGGTGAGAATAGACAGCGGCAGTTTCGCAGACCAGGCATAGCGTCGGAGCTGATACGCGGAACCTGTGTCTTCCATGATATTGACGGCGGGCTTTTTGGCCTCCAGAAAGAATTTCCGGGCGCCGCCGATGCGAAAACAGTAGTCCGGGGCCTTGGTCGCCCCGCCGATTCGGATGGCGTCCTCGTGGATCACATCTTTATACGCCTCAGCATAACCGAGGGAATTATCCGTGTCCCATCCCAGCTCCTTGAAGAAGGGATCGATAAACTCCCGTCGGAGTTGCGTTTCATTATAAGGGGCGGAGGTGTAGGTTTCCCGGTTCCGTTCGAAACGGGCGATCAGATCAAGAATTAATGACGGAACCGGCATATCGCCCTCCTATGATGTGTCATGACTTAATTGCCGCTTTATTTACTCTGCCATTTACCATGTCATTTACACTGCCATAGTAGGCCATTTACTCTGCCACTTGGGGTCCTCAAGGGGAGTAAAAAGAAATTATTGACAGTCAATAAGGCTTAAGCTATCGATATAATTAAGCGAAAACCTTAGTATCGAATATAATAGAGAAATTAGCGATAAACGGTAAATATTCATATATATCAACAACTAACCCACATGCCCGGTGTGGGCATAACAAAGCATGAAAATCCCCCTTTAACCTTCCTTGACAAAGGGGGGATGGGGGGATTTTCATATAAACATGAGAGGCGGCAATCAATGGGTGCGGCCACTTTTTATGCTAAATTAGGGCGGTTTGTGGTTGTGGGTGTCTCCCCCTCGTCACCTGTTCCGCCCAGCGCCTGGAGAAGGTCATCCGTCCCCCGGCGGAGGTCGCGCATACAGTTGGACAGGTCCGCCTTTTCATCCTCGCTCCAATCCTGCCAGGCAAGATTCACTATTTCTTCGTGGAAGTTGTTCGTCCGTCCGATGAAAGCCGCCGCCTTGGATAGCTGGGGAGGGCGATCTGTCACGGCCGGCTTGTTTTCTTTGTCCATATATTTTTTGAACTTATTGCGCATCGCCTGTTCGGACTTTAATTGGGCGATGTTCATGAGGACCCTCTTGGAGAC
>Ga0247841_10008165_pt1 | contig 15220 bp, 12 predicted proteins | sample LaCruzMarch2015__2_FD_192410 | JGI IMG/M metagenome (GOLD analysis project Ga0247841, IMG submission 192410) | Freshwater microbial communities from meromictic Lake La Cruz, Castile-La Mancha, Spain - LaCruzMarch2015_18m | ecosystem: Environmental > Aquatic > Freshwater > Lake | place: Spain...
GGACTTGATCTTGTTTTCCCGCATCACGAAAATGAAATTGCTCAAAGCGAAGCAGCATTCCCAGACAGGGGAAACTTTGTAAAATACTGGATGCATAATGGGATGATAGAAGTCAGAGAAAGAAAAATGTCCAAGTCGGACGGTCTTAAGGATGACTGGATTTTAAAAAATCTTCTAAAAAAATATTCACCCAACCTGATAAAGTTTTACATGCTCTCGACTCATTATAGAAGCCCTCTTGAATTTAGTGAGGAAAAACTTGAGGAATCAAAAAAAGCTCTTGAAAAAGTTACAAACACAATCCGTAATATCAGATTTATAATCGATGGCAATGACCAAAAGATTATCAATGAAGATGTTAAAACAAGCCAGAAATTGGAAGCAGGCAAAGAAAAACTTAAAAAAATTCTTGATTTGCTGGTGCCTGATTTTATTTCAGTAATGGATGAAGATTTTAACAGTGCAGGTGCAATAGGGATTCTATTTGACGCAATAAAAACGGTTAACATAATAATCCAGGATGCAGATTTTGTTTCGGATATGGAGTTAACTGACTATCTTGCATCTTTTTATAAAAAGATAGTCGAGTTGTATGGTATTTTTGGAATTGATCTTGAAAAAGAGGCAGCAGTCGGAGCAGCAGACAGTAAAATGCAAGAGGGAGCTTTAACGGCATCGGAAATAGAAAAATTGATAGAAGAAAGAAATGAGGCAAGAAAAAATAAGGATTTCAATAAATCGGATGAAATCAGAAATACATTGCTTGCTGCTAAAATAATACTTGATGACAGAAAGGAGGGAACAATCTGGAAGTTTCAGAAATGATGCTCCAAATTGTTAAATAAGATGAATATTGATGACTTAAAATCAAATCTTGAACTTATATGTGGTATAAATCCTGTTTATTCACTTTTAAGGACCAATTCAGGCCGACGAAAAATATATGAGATTTATTTATCAAAATCCAGAGAATCACATCCCAAAGTGAGGGAGATACTCGCACTCGCAAAAGAAAAATTAATACAGTTTAGTATTCTGGAGGACAGGAAATTCGAGCAGCTTTTAAGCACTCCCGAATCAAGAGCTCATGGTATATGCGCTAAAGTCAGCAATTATTCTTATTGTGACATCGATATGTTTTTATCACGAACACCTGCCAAAAAAACAAAACTGATTATACTTGATAGCATTACCGACGTGGGAAATTTCGGTGCAATTATAAGAAGTGCTTATGCTTTTGAATTTGACGGAATAATAATTCCAAAGCATCGAAGCGTCGAGGTAAACAAAGACGTCAGCAGGACATCAGCCGGAACTCTGGAGGAAATAAATATTTACCAGGTGCCAAATCTTGTCCAGACAGTAAGAGTACTCAAAGAAAACGGTTTCTGGATTTATGGAACTGACGTCGGTGATGAAAAAAATATGCTGCCCGTCGGCGAAACAGACTTCATATTTCCGATGGCATTGATACTTGGCAGTGAGGATAAGGGAATTTCCAGACTCTCAAAAGAAAATTCGGATTTTTTAGTTAAAATAGACATTAATAAAGATCTGGATTCCGTCAATGTTTCCGTTGCCGCAGGTATTATTTTTTATGAAATAAATAAAAAATTAAAAAATCTAAAAGAAAAATAAATATAACAGATGAAGAGCCTGATTATTGTGGACGGATATAATTTTATTTTCAAATATTTCGACAACAAAGCAATAACAGGAGACGGACTTGAAATTCTTAGGGGAAAGCTTATCGACGATTTGATCCAGTACGGACATGCTAAAAGTTTCGACATCATAGTTGTATTTGACTCTAATAAATCATCACAAAATAACAGAAATTCATCCAAAATTGAAGGCGTGGAAGTAATCTACTCGGGTAAAATTAAAAATGCAGACAGCGTAATTGAAGAAATATCACATTCAAGAGAAGGTTATGATAAAAAATTCATAGTCACTTCTGATAATATTCAGCAGACCGTTATCTTCAGGGAAAATATTTACAGAAAATCAGTCAGGGAATTTGCCATTGAATTAAAACAGCAAAAGACGGAAGTCAGAAGCAGGATAAGTGAACTTGGCAAAACTTCAAACAGTAATTTTTCAAGCATAGAAAAAAGGCTTGGCGCGAAATCAAAAGAGGAATTTTCCCTGATAATAAAAAGATTAGCAGGTAATCCTAAAAATAAGACTTAATGATTTTTTATTAAAACCACTTCAATAATTATTTTAGAAAAATACGCATGTTTATAAACTCTTCCATGCTCGGTAGACTGACAGCAAATAAAAATCTGTTAATATTGCTGCTGATTTTTATTCTGCTCACGCAGGTTTCGTGCGGGCTCTTTTATGTTGAAAATGTAAATAAAATAAATTCAGGCAAGACTTCAGCCGTGAGTACTGATTCTGTAAATAGCACAGAATCAGTGCCAGATTCATCGGCTGCAGCTGATAGGCAAATATCTGGTTCTTCAGATCCGGATTCTTCTACAGCCCAAATCAGCGATTTAGACGGTTTTGAAAACTACAATTACTTAGATTCTGCTTTTACAGTTACAAAAGTTATTGATGGTGACACCATAGATCTTAAAAATAATATGAGATTAAGACTAGTTGGTATAAATACCCCGGAAAAAGACATGTATTATTTCGAAGAAGCAAAAGTTTTTATGGAAATACTTGTGCTTGGAAAGCAGGTTAAACTGGAAAAAGACATAACCGACAAAGACATGTATGGAAGGTATTTAAGATATGTCTATCTGCCTGATATATTTGTAAATCTTGAAATGGTCAAATCGGGATTTGCAAATGCCTATACATATCCCCCAGACGTAAAATATACTGAAAAATTTCTTGAAGCAGAGAGAAACGCGCGCGCAAATAATGCCGGATTATGGGAGAAGTCACCAACGGAAGTTCTGGAAGTAGTTTTAAATTATGACGCAGACGGTAAAGATAATGAAAATGTCAATGGAGAATGGGTGGAAATAAAAAATATTGGTTTAAAAACATTAAACTTAAAGAACTGGACTTTAAAAGATCTGGGTACAAATATTTACAAGTTTGACAGCTATATCCTTGAGCCTGATAAAACTGTATTTCTATATTCCGGATCTGGAACAGATACTGCCGGCAGGCTTTTCTGGAATTCTACTGCTCCTATATGGAATAACGAACACGACACACTGTATATAAGAGACAATAACGGACTTCTTGTGTATCTTTATAATTATTAAGTAATCTGAATTTTATAATTTGGTTTTCAATGATTGATTAATTTTTTCAAATTTATTTTTCAGTTATTTATTAAAATTACTTGTATTAAAATTACTTGTTTTTTGTAATAAGTTGGCCAGATTTGCGCTTTTTTATTCCCCAATACATTTTTCGGTAATATTTTCATGTAAAATATATTATAAGGAATATAAATTCTATCGACTACTTTAAGGAAAACAGATAAAATTATTGGGGATAACTTTAAAACTTTAAAAATATGAAGACAGCGATAATATATTCAGTATTAGCCGGATTTTCACTAATTATAGGCGTAATTATTGGAACAGTATTTAAAATAGGCCAGAGAACTATTGCTGCTATTATGGCTTTCGGTTCCGGTGTACTAATATGTGCACTTACTTTTGGACTCATGGAGGAAGCTTTTAAACACGGAGGCTTTGATGCTATCGCTATTGGCTTTTTGCTTGGAGGAATAGTTTTTATTGGCGGAGATTTTTTAGTACACAGATATGGCGGAAGAAATCATAAAAGAAAAAAGCATTTTAAGTCTGTCAGAGATACAAACGGCAAAGCAATAGTTTTTGGAGCATCTCTTGATGGAATACCTGAATCAATAGCTCTTGGACTTTCTCTTTTGGAAAAAAATGGTATTGGACTATTAATGCTTGCTGCTATTTTTCTTTCAAATGTGCCTGAAAGCATAAGTTCCATAGATGATTTAAAAAAAGAAGGCATTTCAACAAAGAAAATTTATTTAATGTGGTCAATTGTCAGCATTGGCTCAATAGCGGCTGCAATTCTAAGCTATATTTTTTTAAAAAATATCAGCCTGAACATGAGAGGAATCATTGAATCTTTTGCGTCCGGAGCCATTCTTGCAATGCTTGCAGACAGTATGATGCCGGAAGCATATGAAGAGGGCGGATACCTTATTGGGTTTCTTACCATGTTAGGATTCTTAACAGCATTTATAATTTCAAAACTTTAAAACAAAACACCCGTTTTTTATATCCTGCATTAAATCATGCTTTAAAAGCTATAAATATGAAAATTTAAAGGCTTTTTCATTACTTATAGTGTATGGCGGCAAATTCTTTAATTATATTTATTATTTATAAATATAATTCGTCATTTAATCCCGTTTTAATTTCTTTGCTCTCTATTTTATAAAATAAGTATTATAATTAGAGGTCAATTGAAAGGAGTCAAAATGCCATTTTTAAAAAAAATTACTACAGCCATAATTGTAATAACAGTTGTTGCTGTTATTGCCATGAGTACCTCCTGCTCGGCCAGAGTCAAAACAGAAAACGACACTAATAAAACTTCTGGCGCAGACCAGACAACTGTTTCCAAATCAGACAATAGTGTCTCTGAATCTTCAGATACTTCGTCTTCAGGCGATATTACCAAGAGTTCTGACGACACAATAATTAAAAATAATAATGCTCAATTTACTGCACTTGAAGTTATGGCTGCTGATTTTAATTATTCAAATATAGTACTGGTTAATAACTATGGTGAATTTGTAAATAAAATTACTAATGATCGCTTTAATAATTTTGCACCGGAACTGTCTTTTGATGGAAACACAATTGCTTTTTATTCAGACCGTGACGGGGATTATGATATTTACACAGTAAATACTGACGGTACAGGTCTAAAAAATATAACCAATAATGAAGCTGGCGATTATATGCCAAAATGGTCCATTGACGGTAAAAAAATTTGTTATTATTCCGATGAAGCAGTAAATACGGATGTGTATATTATGAATTCAGACGGAACAGGTAAAATAAGACTGGTAAAAAATGATGCAGAAAATTCAGGATCAATCTGGTCTGCTGATAACACTAATATAATTTATAGATCAGATGAAGAAGGTAATTTTGATATATTTTCAATAGGTTCTAATGGAAACAACAAAATAAAACTATCTGATGATGAATATTTTGAAGAAAGCCTTTCATTGTCTCCTGATGGCACTAAAGTTCTTTATTCCTCAGGACAGTTGGACAGCACTGCATTTGAAGTTTTCGTTCTTGATTTAAATACTTTAAAAACAAGTCAGTTAACTGAAAACATGTCTTATGGAAGGATGCCATTATGGGCAGAAGGAGGCAAGAAAATTGTTTTTAATTCTGACAAGGAAGGTTATTCTGAAATATTTTTAATGAACATAGACGGTAGTGCTGTAAAAAATCTTACAAATAATGATATCGAAGACAGCCTTATAAATATTTCACCGGATGGCTATGGCATATTTTATCAGAATTTTAAAGAAGATGGCAGTTCAGAATTGATGATGTATGATTTAAAAAATTCAAATATAGTAAATATAATGAAAGTTGAAGAGGTGCCTTCGGGGACAGAAGATATGGTAGAAGAGTTCGAGACTTTAAAGACAGGCCAGTCGGATTCGTCAGAAATATTTGCCTTTATTGATAAGAACATTGAATCAGCGGGTATCGAATTTGCTGATGAAATAATTGATTTTGTGCTGCAGTTCAGTGAAAACGAACTTATTCCTTTTGGTGAAAAATACAGCGATCCAATAATGCAGCAGAAATTGGGGACTGATTTTAACGGTATCACTGATCTGGAAATACTTAGGAATGCGACTGATAAAGCAATTTCAAGTCTGGCAAATGAAACCATTGCCAGAAGATACAAACTTGTAATGACTGAAGGGTATATAAGCCCCGAAATAGACTATGAGTCATATAAATCATACGGAAAATTTCTTTCGGATCAGATGAACTCTTTTATTGAAATTATGGCATCTGAATCAGAAAGACCTTCAAATAGCGATGCTGCCATTGTAATACCGCTAAATGACTTTACAGACAGAATAGTAAAGCTCTATGAATTTGAAGAAAAATATTCAGGATTTATAAGGATTTATTATATAGTCAATATGTTAAACGGAAAACTTTGGGTATACATGGGCGGGATAGATAATACTCCTGTCTTTAATTTAAAAAATAACACCATAATTCAGGAAAGACTTGATGATTTTAAATTAAAAGCTCAAAAGTATAAAGGCACAAGGTTTGGAGACAAACTTAATGAATATCTTGATCTACTTAAATCACAAAACTATAAAAAGACTCAGGTAATTGCTGATTATATCGATACTCTGACATTTTACTGATAAGGGTTTTATTATAAAAAAAGATTCAGTCTGTTACTTTGAAAATCTGAGTCTTTTATCAGGTGTGGATGGCGAATATTAACAAATCAGAAAAGATAATATTATGAAGGTATTAAGGTCAAATAAAAACCCAATTATAAAGCCAGAAGATGTAGCACCATCAGGACCTGATTTAAAAGTTATCGGTGTTTTTAATTGTGGTGCTGTAAAGTTTAATGGGGAAATACTTCTTTTGATGAGGGTGGCTGAGGCTCCAGAGTGTGATCGCACAGATATAGTAAAGGTTCCCATGCTTGATATTGAAACAAATTCAATTGTCATTAAAGAATTTAAAAAAACTGATAAGAATATAGATATTTGTGATCCAAGAGTTATAAAAGCAGACCAAAAAAATTATCTTACTTCTATTTCACATTTCAGGATTGCGAGAAGCAAAAATGGAATAGATTTTAAAATCGATAAAAAACCAGCAATGTTCCCTGAAAATATTTTTGAAAGATTTGGGATTGAAGATCCAAGAATAACCGAAATTGACGGAGTTTATTATATAGGATACAGCGCAGTATCAGATATTACAGGAATAACTGTATGTCTTGCCTCAACTTGTGATTTTGTTTCATTTAAAAGACACGGAATTATTTTTCTGCCCGATAACAAAGATTTTGCACTTTTCCCTGAAAAAATAGGTGGGAAATATTATGCATTTAACAGGCCTTCATCTTCTGATTTTGGGATAAAAGACATGTGGATTTCCCAGTCTGACGATCTGCTGTCCTGGGGAAATCATAAAATTATGATGACTGGCGGTGAGGGATTCTGGGATGATGGACGCATCGGGTGCGGAGCAGTGCCATTCAAAATAAAGGAGGGCTGGCTTGAAATCTATCACGGAGCATCAAAAGACGACAAATACTGCCTAGGAGCAGCTCTTCTGGATATAAATGATCCTTCAAAAATTATTTCGAGAAGTTATAATCCCATAATGGAACCTGAAAAACCATATGAAAAAATAGGATTTGTAAATAATGTTGTTTTTACCTGCGGTGCCTTTTGTGAAGACGGAATTGTAAAAATTTACTATGGAGCAGCCGACAAATATATTGCCTATGCAGAGATTGGGTTAATTGAAATACTTGGAAGTTTAAAATAATATAAAGAATTGTAAATCATAAAGAGACCCAGATATTGCATCAGACTATAATTTTATTAAAGTTTTTATTCTTGCAGTAAAATTATTTTTATTAATAATTCGTCGTAAGGCAACAAAATTATTTATTATGGCTTTAAATTCCACAAAAGCCAGTTCATGCTGTCCTGTCATACTATTCCTGGCATATTTTTCCAGGGTTAAGAATATTTTTTGGATCAAAGGCTAGTTTTATCTGAAGCATAAGCTCCATATATTCCTGTCCGTACTGATCTGATATAAACTCCTTTTTTGCAAATCCTATTCCGTGTTCGCCGGAAACAAGTCCTCCAAGTTCAATTGATTTTTTATACATTTTTTCAAATACTGCTGCCAGTTTTACTTTCCAGGTTTCTTCATTTAGTTCATCTTTTAAAATGTATACGTGAAGATTTCCATCTCCGGCATGTCCGAAACTTCTTATTCTTATCCCGTGTTCTTTCTGAAGGCTGTCAGTATATTTTATGAATTCGGCAACTTTGTTTCTTGGAACCACCACATCGCACTCATCCATCTCAGTTGTAGATGCTTTTACGGCCTCAAGAAATGCTTTTCTTGCAGACCATACTGCTTCCTTTCTCTCATCGGTATCTGTAATGTAAACATCAAAAGCACCTTCAGTAATGCATATCTCTGCAACAGTTTCGTAATCTCTTTCAATTTCTTCTTTGGTATTTCCGTCAAAAGTTAAGAGCAGGTATGCATCTGCGCTGTTATCGGGGAATTTTTTACCAAGAAACTGTTCAGCAGCAATAATTACTTCTCTCTGCATAAATTCTATTGCAGTGGGAATCTTTTTGGCTTTTATAATTTTAGGAACAGTGCTTATTGCTCTGTCAAGATCAGGGAAAGGTACAAGAAGGCTTATTGTTTTTTTTGGCAGCGGCAGAAGTTTTAAAATTGCTTTGGTAATTATTGCCAGAGTTCCCTCGGATCCACAGACAAGATCAAGTATGCTGTAACCTGAGCTGTTTTTTACAACCTTGCCACCGACATTAATTATTGTCCCGCTAGGCAGAACAAGTTCCAGACCCATTACGTAGTCTCTGGTCACTCCATATTTAACTGCTCTCATGCCTCCCGCATTGGTGTTTATATTCCCGCCTATAGTTGCAGAAATTTCCCCTGGGTCAGGAGGATAAAACAGTTCAAAGTCTTCAACAAACTTTGCAATCTCCATAAGAAGAACACCCGGCTCTACGGTAAGAGTAAGATTTTCATCATCAAGCTCAAGGATTTTATTCATTTTTGTCATGTTTAGCATTATACCGCCATGAAGAGGCACAGAGCTTCCCACAAGTCCGGTTCCTGAACCCCGAGCCACTACCGGGATATCATTGTCACCTGCATATTTCATAATTGCTGAAACTTCATGAGCTGTAAGAACTTCAACTAAAACCTCAGGGTAAGCCCTGACTGTGTTAAGTTCATCGTGACAGTAATCTTCACTTATATTACTGCCTGAAATAACTCTCTGGCTTCCAAGAAGGGAAGTCAGAAAATTTAAATCTTTTTCATCTATTTTTTTATAAACATTATTGCAAAGACAGCTGTCAAACATTTATATCTCCTTTAATTCATTGATGAGGGTGCGCTGTATTTTGGAATTTCTCCACTCAGACCTTTGGCTAGTTTGATGTTTTTAATGAGTCTCGGGACAATCTCATAAATATCTCCAATGAGCGCATAATGAGCAACACTAAAAATAGCGGCGTTCGGGTCCTTGTTTATCGCAAAAATAAAGTCTGCACTCTGCATTCCTGCTGTGAATTGCACAGCACCTGAAATTCCCAAAGTTATTATTAGTTTTGGTTTTACTGTTCTTCCACTAAGCCCTATCTGCTTTTTTGCATCGATCCATCCTGCTTCAACCATCGGCCTTGTTCCTGCAAAATTACCTCCAAGTACTTCTGCCAGCTCATACGCAAGGGCCATGTCTTTTCTGGTTTTAATTCCTCTTCCTGCAACAACTATAATCTCTGATTCTGAAATATTATCCTCATTTTCTTTTTTTGTAACTTTGAGTACTTCAACATCTGACTCAAATTTTGCGGTATCCATACTGCATACGACAATTTCACCGGAAGGTTCTGCTTTTCTTTTGGGTGCTGTCATAATTTTATATCTTACTGTTGCAATCTGGGGTCTTGAATTTGGAGTAATAATCTGAGCCATTATATTTCCACCAAATGCCGGCCTGATCTGAATCAGATCTGAATTATCTTTAATATCAAGCCTCGTGCAGTCTGCGGTAAGCCCTGTCCGAAACCTTGCGGCAATTCTTGGGGCAAGAGATCGGCCTATAGTTGTCGCTCCAACCAGAATGCTTGAAGGTTTTACAATATTAATGAAATCCTCAAATGCCGCTGTATATGGTTCAATCCTGAAATGTTCAAGCTCTTTGTAATCATATATAAATACTTTGTCGACTCCGTAATATAGAAGATCCTCCGCACTTTCAAATATCTGATATCCAAGGAAAATACAATAAACAGGATAGCCTACTTTGGCCGCAAGCTCTTTTGCTTTTCCGATAAGCTCATATGTTACGGGATGAATTTTACCTTCCGAGTGATCTACGTAAACAGCTATTCCCGCGTAAGCCTCTTTATCAACTTTGGGAGCCTGTTCCTCGACATATTCAATTACGCCATTAGGGCCTTTTTTAACGCAAATCCTGCACATTTTGCAGCCTGCATCAATGTCAAGATTTCCATTACTGTATTCAATTGAGCCAAAAGGGCATAGTTTAATAAGTTTTTCTGCTATTTCTGCATTAACCAGATTCTGGTGGATTAACAATTTACCCATAAAACAAACACTCCAAATCAATCATAGGGACTATAAATATAAAATTTTTAAAATTTTACTTAAATTAGATAAACTTTAATTCCTTAAGTTTGTCTGACAATCTGTCAGCGAGTTCTTCTCCTGAACCTTCCCATGTTTCTTTATCTGAATTCTCATCCGGTGGAAATATTCTCTCAACCTGAGTGGGGGATCCGCTTAAACCATATCTTTTCTCATCTTTGTCTTCCATATCGTTTAAGCCTATTATTCTTATTTCCCGGTCTTTTGTCTCAGTCTTTTTTTTAAAAGAGGGAAGTCTTGGCGCAAAGATATCTTTTTCAACTGAAAGCAGACATGGATAAGTAACCCTGACTAATTCAACGGTGTCTGGCATATCCATTTCAACTGTTACGCTTTTAACTGTGACTTCAGTTATTTTAAGGACATTTGCTATGTGAGGTATTTCAAGATACTCTGCAATTTCAGGGCCAACCTGAGCGGTATCACCATCAGTTGTCTGTTTTCCTGTGAGTATAATGTCGAATTCACCCATTTTTCTTATCCCCTGAGACAATGCATAGGAAGTTGCCAGAACGTCAGCACCCGCAAACTTTCTGTCTGAAACCAAAAGACCTTCATCGGCACCGAGCATGAATGCTTCCTTTATCACATCAAGAGCCTGCTTTGGCCCCATGCTTATAACTTTGACATGACCGCCATGCTTCTCCCTTAATCTTACGGCAGTCTCAAGTGCAAACAGGTCATACGGATTCATTTTTGTATCAATGCCGTCTCTCATAAGAACACCTGTTACAGGGTCAACCTGAACTTTAGAAGTTCCAGGAACCTGTTTTATGCATACTATTATTTCCATTGTAATTATAAGTTTAAAATAAAAATTATAATAATATTATGAAATTATCATACCTTATCAAGCTTAATTGAAAAAACATTTTAATTCCACTTAAAACGAATTTTCATTAAACTACAATTGCCTTAAAATAACAAATTTTTAATAAATGTTTAAAGTTATGAAAAAACATAAGTTTGCTTGTTAAAAAAAACAGCCCCACCGTTAAAAAGGTGAGGCTGCCTGAGTTTTTAAAATTAATTTATGTTCTTAATAGTTAAACATTAAGATAATGGGTCTCATGCTTTTCCCAGTATCTTGAATGATGGACAATTTTTCTCCACAATTTTTTTAATATATGAAACAGGATTCTAAAAAGCTGATAAAAAACTGCTCCCTTACCCGGAAGGTATAAGTGCATTCCTTCGATTCTGTTATCAAGCCAGTTTACTATGGCTGATTTACTTGTAAGCCTGTTGTCCATTGGTTTCTGAAATTTGCTTAATGGCTCTATTTTATCAAGGCTGTCGACTCCTTCATATATTTCGATCCAGACGCAGTATTTTTTAATATTTACCTCGCACATTCCGTTGGAAGCACCACCGCAGGCGCCATTTCTCATCTGTTTGGGGCATCTCATTGGGCACACAAACCCTGTAGTACTGAGAATACACTGTCCACAGGAACGACAGTCAAATCCAACTTTTTTTATTGCTTCTTCAATGAAAAACAAGGGCTTGTAGAAACATGCCATATGCAAGCCTTTTTTTGGTTTGGGGATAAATTCTTTATCTTCTAAAATTATTGCCATGATTTTTCTCCTGCAAAAACTGTTTTTTTGGGATAATGTTAATAATTTCCGATAGCATTGCAAGAGAATATAGCAATTTATAAAATTACTGTCAATAAAAAAGATTTTTTATAGGAGGTTTTCGTCTTCAATAAAATCAGTATTGACTATTCCTGTGCGAAATCTTTCAATTGCAAGTATTTTTAAGTGAAACGGGATAGTCGTTTTTATTCCTTCAATTTTAAATTCACTTAATGCTCTATGCGCGCGGTTTAAGGCTTCCGCTCTGTCAGAGCCCCAGACTATAAGTTTGCCGATAAGTGAGTCGTAATAGGGCAAAACAACAGAACCTGTAGAAATAAAGGAATCAAATCTTATTCCTGGGCCGCCCGGTATAATACAGGTAGTTATTTTTCCAGGAGAGGGAGCAAAGTTGTTTTCGGAATCTTCAGCATTGATTCTAAACTCTATTGCATGTCCAAAAGCAGACTCTCTGCTATTTTTAATCCTTAAGTTAAATTTTTTAATCAGGTCCGAAATGTTTCCCCCTGCTGAGGCTCTTATCTGCTCTTTTATAAGATCTACTCCTGTAACCATTTCCGTTACAGGGTGTTCAACCTGAATACGAGTGTTAATCTCTATAAAATAAAAATTCTCATCGCTGTCAACTAAAAATTCAAAAGTACCCACATTCTTATAGTCAAGTGCTCTTGCAGCCCTAATAGCTGTTTTCTCCATAAGTTCAGCAGTTTTTACAGAAAGGTTTACAACCGGGGCCTCTTCAATAAGTTTCTGATGTCTTCTCTGTATTGAACATTCTCTTGATCCCAGAGCAAGAATGTTGCCATAGTTGTCACCAATTATTTGAAATTCTATATGTCTTGGCTTTTTAATGAATTTTTCGATATATAAGTCATCTTTTCCGAAAGCATTTTTAGATTCAGCTTTGGCTACAGGATAAAGAGTTTTTAATTCTTCTTCGTTTTGCGCCATTCTCATGCCGCGGCCACCGCCACCAAAGGCTGCCTTTATTATCACAGGAAAACCTATTTTACGGGCAAATGTTATAGCTTCATCAGCTGAATCAACATTTTTTACAGACCCCGGTATTACAGGAATATTATTTTTTCTCATGATTTCAATGGCTTTTGATTTATTACCGGCAAGATCAATTAACTCGGGTGGGGGGCCTATAAAAACAATGTCATTTAATTTTACCTGTTCAACAAAAAAATGATTTTCGGCCAGAAAACCATATCCGGGATGGATTCCGTCACAACCTGAAACCAGAGCGGCTGATATTATGTTTGGAATGTTTAAGTAGCTTTTTGCGGCAGGAGGAGGTCCAATGCATATTTTTTTGTCAGCCAGTGCCACGTGGAGAGACTGAGCGTCAGCAGTTGAATATACTGCCACGCTTTCGACCCCGAGCTCCTTGCAGGCTCTGATAATTCTGACTGCAATTTCACCTCTGTTTGCAATTAATATTCTTTTAAACATATTTTTTATCTATTGGTTTGTCTTAATGATCATTATTGTCTGGTCGTATTCAACTGGTTCTTCGTTTGACACAAAAACTTTTGTAATTATACCTTCATAGTCAGAATTAATTTTATTCATAAGTTTCATTGCCTCTATAATGCACAATGGATCACCTTTTTTTATAGCACTGCCCTCAACTGCAAATGGTGGTTCTCCCGGCGAAGGAGATGAATAAAAAGTTCCTACAATAGGTGATTTTATTTCAATTAACCCCTCGTCTTTAATTAAATCTTTGTTTTCCTCCTGGAAAGGTTTTTTAATATCTTCAGGTTCTCTCTTAATGGAAGTTTCTCTATAGCCTGAAGATTGTTCAGCCTGTGCAATCATATCTTTTAATATGCCAAGCTCAAGACTGCCGGTGTTTTGCATTCCCGACATCGGTCCTTTCTTATTTAGGGTAACTCTTACATCACCTGATTCTATCTTTATTTCCTCAAGATTGCTGTTTTCAAGCAGATCCATTATTTCCTTTATTTTTTTTGTATCCAGATCTTTAAAATTATTCATATCCTCTTCCTTAAATGACGAGTTTGCGATTTTTTCATTTAAATCTTCACTTGTTTTTACTTTTTCAAGTACTTTTGCAGCATCCCTGGCAGAAATATCCCGTTCGGGTTCGTTTTTAATTCCGTTTATTGGATTAGATTTAATATTCTTCTTTTTGGTTAAAAACTTAACTGTTCTGTCAGAAAAAAAACAGTAACTCAAAATATCTTCTTCAGATTGTGATAATTTTTTAATGTCACTTTTACAGCTTTCAAATAATTCCCCATTTGTTTCTCTGGCCTTATTATCATACTTTTCAATATTGCCAGCCAGATTTAAAATACTGCTGTCTGTTTCTTCGGGTAATTTACCGAAACCGCCGCCCAGCAGCATCCGCATTTCATCACTTACTATTTCCCATCTGTTATTGCTTATAAGAGTATTAAGAATAGCCTGACCGCCGATAATCTGTCCTATGGGAGTAGAAAGTGAGGGATTGCCGACTTCTTTTTTTATTTTTAAAATTTCTTCAAAAACAATGTCAAATTTTTCTGTTTCCCCCAGTTCGCTTAATTGGTTTTCGAGCATAAGGATTAGCCATCCTGGAAGAAGGTTCTTGTTCGCATGGTTAAAGATTATGCTGGAAAATCTTGTATTTTTATCAAGCCCGGGATAAACATTTTTTTTAATTAAATCGTAAAGCGAATCTATCTTTTTATTGTCAATGTTGTGGCTGATGTCGCCTTCTTTTAAGCTTAGCATTATCGGGAAAACAGAAGGAACAAAGTTATCGTAATATGTTGACGGTATAAAACTTAAATCTATACCTGCGCAGCTGCCAGAAACAGCTTTAAAATAATTTAAAACCTGAAGACCCTTAAGGTTCTGCGTGCTTAAATAAATATCAATCCCGTTTATTTGAGACATTGCACCAAAAAGCTCACCGGCTTTTTGCGGCACAAGCATTGACTCTGCATCTTTTATACACACACTATGGCAGCCCAGTGTTTTTAAGCTCAAAACAAATTCCTTGTAATACTCTTCATTTTTATTGCTGTCATAAATAATTGTGCCCTGGCACTTTGAATTACTTCTCAAAATGGTTTCAATGGTAAACTTCATATTCTCAATATCATTTAAAGCATCATAGACTCTAAATATTGATATGCCGTAGCTGGACGCGAGCCT
>Ga0247841_10008168_pt1 | contig 15218 bp, 15 predicted proteins | sample LaCruzMarch2015__2_FD_192410 | JGI IMG/M metagenome (GOLD analysis project Ga0247841, IMG submission 192410) | Freshwater microbial communities from meromictic Lake La Cruz, Castile-La Mancha, Spain - LaCruzMarch2015_18m | ecosystem: Environmental > Aquatic > Freshwater > Lake | place: Spain...
CGATAGACCTTCATTTGGAGATTGATCCGAACACGCCAGGCATCTTTTATCATCTGATAACCGTCTTTCAATGGATGAAGCGTAGAGTGAGGGTTGTCTTGCCACACCACGCCGACCTCCTTTATTTTTTCGCCGAAGAGCCTGGCCATCGCCAGTATTTCAATATCGAAGGACCAACGGTTTAGAGTCATCTGGTTAAATATCTTTACGGCCAGTTCTCGCTTAAAAAGTTTGAAACCACATTGTGTGTCTCTGATACCCGGAAGGACGAGAGTTTGGATGATCAGAATGATCGCTCTCCCGCCGAGAAGACGGTAAAAGGTCTGAGGAATTACAAGTTTTCCCCCTTCGCAATACCTTGATGCGATGACAACGTTGTATTCTTTGGCATATTCGAGCAACTTATCGATCTGTTCAATCGGCGTGGAATTATCAGCGTCGGCGAATAAGATGAATTCTCCTTTCGCTGCATTAATCCCCTCTTGTATCGCTTTTCCCTTGCCTTTATTCACCGTTCCTTCGATAATCGTCAGGTTTGGTATTTTGGAAAGGTAATTTTTTACCACACCAATAGTATCATCCGGTGAAGCATCGATAACTACAATGGTTTCGAATGTAAAATTCGTTGTTTTCGAGTACTCCAAAATCGCTGAAAGAATATTATTGATTCTCTTCTCCTCGTTGTATGCCGGGATGATAATTGAAAGATAAATCTCAGGTTTCATAGCTTATTTATTAAGGTCTGCTTTTGAAATATTATATACCAAAATTGAATCGCCTATAATAGCCACAGGTGCAATATTGTCGAGCCAGGAATATGAAGGCTCATTGTTAATCACGGCTTTCAGTTTTGAAGATTGGAAAAATGAAGCAGAGATTGCAAGCCACCCGGTAGTCGGGCCATCCTTAGAATGCAATGCGATCGAGTCGGGAATATAATAACTCGCTTTTGAGCCGCCGAAATAATCAACCTTAATATTATGGATTTGGTTATCATCTACAAACTTTTTAAGTCGAAGTAAATCTTGACCCCAATCTAGCGATGAGTCGATCAGATACTCATAGCGCTGGTCCCTTGGAACCGATTCATTGAAATAGCTAAGAAAGTGAGGAAAATTGCTATAAACAGAGAAGACATTTACTATCGCCAGCCCGATGAAAAGATGGATAAAATTTCGATTTAAGACGATGAGATAATTCACTAGGAAGCCAATAGACAAGAGCAAGAACGGGATAGTCGGTATCAAATGCCTAATTCCCAGATTCAACGATCCGGTAATGCTGATGAACCAGTAGAGAAAAAATGGAATGAGGAAAACCAATAGAATCCAGCTCTGTTTGCGATCAAGACTCTTTTTTACCTTCAGCCTGATCATCAAAGCTATTGAGGTGAGAAACAAGACAATGACTGGGATCGGTGTTTTGATAAGCCAAGCAACAGGAAAAAACCAGTGGAAACTTTTCTCTGACATTTGACCCATGATGAACGTGTCATTACCTCCAGCTACACGACCAAAAACTAGAAACAGTCCGAGTAAAAAGTGGCCGAGTGCACGAAGAAGAAAATTTGATTCAAGAAAGTGCAGGAAAGATCTTACTCCGGATAGGTAAATGGTGGGCAAGCTTGTTTCAATTAAATTATGCTCGGCTTGCAAAGAGGTATGCAAAACAAGAGGGATATAAGCAAGCCATACTAAGATGACTGCGATTGCCGAGACAAAGAACCAGTCGCGGAGTAGTAGTTTTAGATTTATAAAATATTTTTTATCTTTTGAGAAGAAAAAGACCTTAGCAAAAATAAGCAAGAGAAATGAGATGGGCAATATCACTGCCGAGAATTTGAACAAGAAGGCGATTCCGGTGGCAAGTCCTGCAGCAAAAATCGTCCGCCGGGAGCTTTTGTCCAACAACTTATTGAAATAGTAAACTGCAACCGCAAAGCCCAATGCGGACGCAACATCGGTAGTAACCAGACGGCCATGAGCTAGAATATCCGGATATGAAGCATAAAGAATCAAAACGATCAAAGCTGTTCTCTTGCCAAATAATTCCTTGCACCATCTATAGATAAATAAACCAAGAAATATTGTCAGAAGAATTATAGGAAATCTTCCCCAAAAAAGCACTTTGGCCGGGTCACTTTTTGTTTCATAAAGCATCTTCCAGCCCGTGCCCCATTGATCCAAGCCTACCAAACTTACTCCATCCAGATTCACGGAGCCCGATAGAACGATTGAGACACCGGCTAATATTTTTGCCAAAGGAGGATGCTCGGGGTTTAGACGATAATCAAGTTCCTTGACCATAACGTAGCTAGCCGGGACATGAGCGACTTCATCCATGGTAGCCGAATCGCCAGGATCGCCGAGAAAGCCTTTGGATGAGAAAAACATGGCTGTAAACATGAAGCCGAGTATCAAAATCGCCAGAAAATTGGCCCTGATTTTTCCTATCAGATTGATCATGTATCTGTGTTTGATCTCTTAGTTGATTTGATAGTGACCCGATATTCAAGGTATTTGCCAAGCAGTAATCTCATCTGTGATTCGATGGCTGGTAATGAAGAAAAAAAGATATTTGAAACTGGCAATATGAATGGTGTTAAAATCCAATCCGTAATAATCCTTCGAAAAGGTTTTTTGCCCTTATACGGCGGCACCAACAATGTGGAAATGATCAAAGTAACAAGCATGCCGATCCAAGCGATAGTTAGCATTCTCGAATAAACAAAGGGGAAGTTATAAGCCAAGACAGTACCTCTGAAATCAGGATTGAGGATCAGTGGGAGCCAAGATGAGGTCGAGAGGATAAGTGAGGTAGTCGCCCAAGAAATATGAGCGTCCCAAAGCAAAATAGCATTACCCCATCGATCGGCGAAAGGGATATTTTTATTGCCGATTGTATGCTCCATCACATATGGAATGTCCGATACTCCCCATGACCATCTTCTCTTTTGTAAATACTGTTCGATTGCCGTACTTTTCAAATCTCCGGCAAGAACAGCATCCTGATAAATTGGCGTATACATCGGAACGACCTCGTGCTTGCCGTTAAATCGAAAGTATGATCGCCAAAACTGGTGGCCGTCCTCGACAATGGTATTGGTTGACCAAAAATCAGTCTTAATCAAAGCATCCAGAGATTGAGCATGAGCTGAAAAGTTTTTAAGGCGCGATGGTCTTGTAGCCACGATCAGTTGCCAAAAAGATGATCCCATTGCCATCAACCTTGCAAACACTGGCACATCCCAGATGTTATTGAAATACATCGGAAGCGGCTGGAAGCTTTTATGTATTGGATCAGGATCGGTAATATATTTGAAGGATAAACATGGGAGGTAGTTTCTATCCACAATATTATCGGCATCCATCGTCGTTACAATTACATTATTGTATGCAATTTTCTTGTTTTGGATATAACTCAGGATTTGCCTGCCAGCAAAAGTAATATTTCCACCCTTTCCAATAACTTCCCCTGGTAAATCTTTCGGGTGCATGATAGAGGTAAAATGCATGAGCTTATTGCCATATTTTTCCTCTAATATTTTTGAGTACTCTAGAGCCCTATCCTTATCCCTCTCCTCTGTGGCCAAGACATAAATGATCTTGTCCTTTGAATAATTTGATCTGAGAACAGACTCGACAGATGCTTCCAGAATCTTGATGTCCTCTTTGTATGTCGGAACTATCAAAAGATGATGCAGATCCTGCCAACGGTATTCCGCGGGAAGTGCTTCCAATTTTTTGAGCCAATCAATCGCCGTATCTCTTTTGTAATTTATGTATCCGAGAATTAGTCGGTAAGACATAAAGAAAGTCTTGTAAAGCCAAAAGGTCAGAAAAAAGATCATATATATAGCAAAGAAACGCGGGGCGAAAATCGAGAAAACTACTGGGAAAACCACTATCAGCGTCAGCGAAACCGATCCTGGCAGTATCTCAAATAACCGCCGGTACCGCCACCTAGATTTTGGAGGATTAATAGGAGCCATTTAAGTAAAAAATTTCTAAGACTAAAATAAGCAGGGAGATGATAATGTTTGAAAGCAATATTAAATAGCTGATTTCTCTCTCCTTCCGGTAAGAGATAGCTGCAAGAAAATAATTAATTGCAAATACACCAGCCAAATACTGCAACGGATACAGATTTATCCGAATGTAAATATAGATATCAGGAGAAGTAAGAAGATTCCGCCAGATCAGATAATCAGTAATAAAGATTAAAATTGAGCCAACAAAAAGGTAGCGAACGATAAAATCGCTAAGCAGTTCTGAAATGATAAGTTTGATTTGGTTGAATTTTATATTCATCGATTTATTTACTTTGGAGCCAATTCACCCCGCCCCTGTCGCTTGGGCGGGACAAGCTTTACGAAAGCATTGCTCTACTTCACCCCGCCCAGCAATCGGGCGGGGCAAGCTGAGCTAAATTATTCTTGTACGAACGATTTTTCTTTTTGAGCCACTTTTCATGCTTTCTGGCATCATTATAATCAGTATGTGCTTTACAATAAACCAATCCCCACGGTTTTTTCTTTGAAGTCGCCTTTGATTTTCCAGAGTTGTGCTCCGCAATCCGTCTAGTAATATTCTCCGTAATCCCAACGTAGAAGCTATCATCCTGGCAACTTTTTAATAAGTAAGTATAAGTCATTTAGCTTTGGAGCCAATAAAGGGAGTCGAACCCTTGACCTCTGCTTTACGAAAGCATTGCTCTACCAACTGAGCTATATTGGCGCTAATTTTCTTCGGGCATTGCTCTACTTCACCCCGCCCTGCCACTTGGGCTGGGCAAGCTGAGCTATATTGGCGAATAATCGACCCAGGAAAAATTTCGTTTTGGACTCGATTTTTACGTGGAGCGGTAGACCAGACTCGAACTGGCGATCTCTTCCTTGGGAAGGAAGCATTCTACCAACTGAACTACTACCGCTCGAAGTAGGGAAACATTTTACCACTTTACCCCGCCTATGATCCAAGGCGGGGTGAACTAATCTTGCAGCTACCAAGGAGGCATTAAAATAATTACTTATCTAAAAGTACCAAAAATCAGTCAAGAACTCAATAATTTACTAATTAGTTGCCGATTTATCTTTCAATTATTTTGCTGTAAACTAAGGGAAAAGTAATATAAAGGAATTCATGAACATCAATAATTTGCAAAATATCCAAAAAGCGCCTGACAATTGGTCCCCTATCTTTGACTTCAAAGAGGATCTCGTCTCCCTGAAAGAAAAAGTCCAACCGTACGAAAAGTACGAGAAAATTATCGTGATAGGAAATGGCGGTTCTATCACAAGCCTTGAGGCCTACTATCGGGCACTATCTCCGAAAAAGGAGGTTTTCATCCTCTCAACGATGGAGCCGAGATTACTTAAAGATCTCAAATTAAAATGCCATCAAGAGGAAACTCTTGTTCTGATAATCTCTAAATCCGGCGAAAACTTAGGTCCGATCGAATCACTGCTTGCATTTGACGGTTATCCGACACTTGTCATCACCAATCCCAATAGAGGAGCTCTCAGAGAGATAGCCAAAATAAAAGGTTGGGAGATTATTCCTCACCCTGAGATCGGCGGACGTTTTTCTGGCGGAACAGCCACCGCGATAGTCCCGTCCCTTCTGTGCGGTCTCGACATCGAAAAAATACTTGATGGCTTACAGGTTGGCTACGGACTAAAGGATCAGGCTTATTCTCTTTCATCCGCACTCTACGATCTGGAGCAAAAAGGTATTACAGAAATATATCTTCCGATTTATAGCAACTACCTGATGGGCTTTTTGAACATGATCGTCCAATTGATGCATGAGAGTGTCTGCAAAGACAACAAAGGCCAAACTTTTTATGGTGCTTTTTCGCCAGAATCCCAGCACCACACCAACCAACGCTTTTTGGGAGGCAAAAAGAATGTCGCGGCTATCTTTCTTACTTACCAAGGGCCAAAAGATCTCAAAATTTCAGTCGCTGATGAACTCAAAGAAGTTCAAATAAGGAGCGAGAAACTTGATTTTATTGATGGCATCGCTTACCAAGACTCTCTCCTCTCAGAATATCTCGGCACAAAGCAAGATGCTGACAAAAAAGGAATCACTAACTTTACCATCGATCTGCCAGAGATAAATGAGCTTGAAGTGGGTACACTTCTCGGTTTTTGGCATCTCGTCGCCTTTTATAGCTCGGTTCTTCGAAATGTGAATCCATTTGACCAACCAGCAGTCGAGGATAGCAAGGCAATAACTGTGGACGAGATCAAAAGACTCAGTCGCGTATAGGTCTTGAAAAAAAGACTGAAATATAGTAAGATTTCTCTGTTGTGGTTTTTGGGATCATCAAAGTATTTTGATCATTACAATAATATATCGCGGGGTCGTAGTTCAGTTGGTTAGAACGGTCGCCTCGGCGACAGGTCACTTGATGTTTTATGTATATATATTAAAAAGCCTTATAAACGGCAGATTATATACTGGGTCAACCAATAATCTTGAGAGGAGGCTGGTCGAGCATAATACTGGCCAAAGTAAATATTCAAGATTAACAAGACCCTTTGAATTAATGCATTTTGAAAAATATTTGACTCGTTCGGCAGCGGTTAAGAGAGAAATTTTTCTGAAAACCGGCAAAGGAAGAGAAGAATTAAAGAATATTCTGGAAAACAATCCAAATAATTTACAGCGGGGTCGTAGTTCAGTTGGTTAGAACGCCACACTGTCACTGTGGAGGTCACCGGTTCGAGTCCGGCCGATCCCGCCAGTAAATTATTTGGATTGTTTTTTTATTTATCAAATATTTTTAGTTAAAAGGGTCGCCCCGGCGACAGTCCGGCCGATCCCGCCATGAAAAAAAGTAGCTCTTGGAGCTATTTTTTTGTTATACAGCAGAGCGGTGAAGTTCGAAATTTTAACCGTGGTATTGGCTTCATGGCTTCATTGACTATGCTCTGCTTGATTTATATTTGATATCATGTTATAATGTATTCATCTTTGTTTGATGGATCGGCAAGATTTATCAAACCAGAAGGAGCACCTCATGGCATTTCCGTTAACAGTGTTTTTGCTGGCGCTTTGTTTTACGTACGGCATTGTATTGAGCTCGTTGTGGCAATGGTTTGTCGTACCTTTCGGCTTGCCGCCGATCAACTTTCAAGAATCGACCGGCATGCTCATGATCGTAGTGTTGATTCGGCAACTACTGTACGATTCTGCGCATGTTTGCAATGACGACGAACATGACGACGAAGTGGACGGTCGCGAAACTTACGCATCAGCAATATGGAAGTATGGTATTATGCCGTTTTTCAAATCAGCCGTATTGTACCCGGCGACCATATTATCAGCAGGATTCCTCCTGCATCTTTGCGCCAAGTAGCGCATCGCACGATCCAACTCACATTAAGGCTCACGAATGGCTCACTGCCCCGTGGGCCTTTCGTTTATAGTAGACATAGCTCGTAAAAATGTTCTAACTTGATCCGCTGTTCTCCGCCATTCGACAGGCTCATGGTGAACCAATGAAAAAGTAGCTCTTGGAGCTATTTTTTTGTTGTACAGCAGAGCGGAACCGGAAATAACTTGTTTTTTTAAAGATATTGAGATAAAGCTCAATATTGACATGATTTAGATATAATGTTAAAATAATAATATCTTACCAATACGGTAAGGGGCGGGCATAGCCTGCCTATCTTCGCTACGGAGGTCATTCAGATGCTAGGTTTACTCGGAAAAGGGATGAATCCCTATCCACTGACAAAGCGGATGCTGATGCTTGTCGCTTTCAAGTTCCTTGAATCCAAAGGTATTCCCAACCCAATTATGCACGTCAAGGGGTTCAAATTATCAGACATTGAAACGGTAATTACTAATCTGGAAAATTGCTGTGCACATGGCGGTAGAGAAGTAGCCCAAATTCGAAGGATACGGCTGGAACTTGAGCATGAATCCATATCTGAAGGAACAATCTGGGTCTCATTAGTGCGGGAGGTTTATCAGGATAGATTTGGAATTCGGCAACCGCGAGATACGGACTTTACTGCTTACTGGGGACACGTATCTATCGATTGGGTGCTTACAAATGGCACGCAAGAACAGGAAGAAAAGAAATGGAAATTGTGGCTATCTCATGGTTCTGTCGCCTCCGGACCTGAATTCTGCGATGAGCCTACGGAGCCGACCACCAAGTAATCTCGAAGAAGTGTACTAACCCACGAACGTGTCGTCTAGACACGGGCCGCGGCGCTGCTTAATCGTAGTGCCCCGCCCCTTTTATCTCAATCTATTGAGCTAAGAGGCAGCGGCAATTGAATAAGTTCTAGCTTCTTACTGCCTTGGCACGTGCTAGGTATTTTTTATTTAGGTCGAGACGCAACTTACGCTGAATAGCTTGTTTGTAAGAGCGTGCTAATCTAACAATGACTAAAGACCAAAATATTGTTAATATAAATGAAATTATCCTTAACATAAGAAAACTATGCCAAAATTCGATACAGACAAAGAATCGTCGGGGGGACAATATGAAGAAATGCTTGTAACATTGAAAGCTCGCTTTGAGAATAATATGGACCGTCATGAAGGTTTTGAATGGACTGAAGTGTATGCAAAACTCTTGGCTAATCCTGATAAATTATGGTCGCTCAGCGAAATGGAAAGAACCGGCGGTGAACCGGATATAGTAAGTCTTGATCAGACGACAGGCGAATACATTTTTTACGATTGTTCAGCAGAAAGTCCCATAGGTCGCCGAAATGTTTGTTATGACCGTGAAGCTTTGGAATCAAGGAAAGAAAATAAACCAAAGAATAACGCTGCTGATATGGCGGCTGCAATGGGCATTGAACTTTTGGCAGAAGCGCAATATCGGGATTTGCAAAATCTTGGATTTTTCGACACAAAAACTTCGAGTTGGATAAAAACACCAGATGACACTAGGAAACTAGGCGGCGCCCTCTTCGCCGATCGCCGCTATGGAAGAGTATTTATATATCACAACAGTGCCCCATCATACTATGCCGCTAGAGGATTCCGCGGCTCCTTGAGGGTATAAGTTTTGAACGTTGTGAGAGTAGGTCGGATGACCATTTTATAGTTCTATAATGGAATTGAGTATGATTCATCCCTATTTTGGCATTTATCATGATTATCAACATTTATTTATTGACAAACGATAAATAAATTGCTAGGATGTTGTTAATCTATCAATAAATTAGGTGGTTTATGAAACAACTGTCAACATTATTTTTAAAAGGGACTATTATCCTAGTCGGGCTTATCGTGCTGGTTCTTTGCATATTTTTATTGCCGGCCATTGTTAGAGAGATGTTCGATGTTATGCCTGTCCAATACGAACTTTTGCCTATTTTGATAACTCTGGTGGGATCTGCAATACCCTTTTTTATCGCCTTGTGGCAAGCACTAAAACTCTTAAAGTACATTGACAACAATAGTGCTTTTTCAGAGTTGTCTGTAACAGCTTTAAAAAATATTAAAAATTGTGCAATAGTAATTGGTATCTTGTTTCTGGCATGTTCACCATTATTATTTGTGATCGCAGAAGGGGACGATGCTCCCGGCGTCCTAGGGATAGGTTTGGTTATTATCTTCGCCTCTTGGGTAGTGGCGGTACTCACAGTTCTCCTTGAAAAACTCTTACAAAATGCCATCGACATTAAGAAAGAAAATGACCTTACGGTCTAAGGAGAAAGATGGCAATTGTAATAAATATTGATGTAATGCTTGCCAAGCGAAAAATGAGCGTCACGGAGCTGACGGAAAAAGTGGGTATAACAATGGCCAATCTTTCCATATTGAAAAATGGAAAAGCAAAAGCGATCCGGCTATCAACTCTTGAGTCGGTATGTAAAGCCCTCGAATGTCAGCCTGGGGATATTTTAGAATATAAAGAATAATTTTACCGATTCGTCGTAATTTTCAACGACTCTTCAGGAGCTTTTCACGTATCTAGAAAAGTTAAATGGCCATCAACCAAAAGGGTTTTAAGCTTTTGATCGATGGCCATTGTGGTCGTTATACCCCATCGGATGGGATATAGGGGTTAGCGTGCCTAATCGTACTGTCCGGTCTCCTGTTCCTGGGCGCAATACAGCGCCCGCCAATCGGCAGATGCAGGGCAGATCGATTCGTCATGATGGAGTCGATCTTCTTGACCCGGACCCTTGTGATTCGTCCAGCCCTTGGTGGGCTGGCCGCTGGCACAAACCGGGCACTTGGCGGCAATCTGCCGCCGGATCTGATCACTCTTCTTCTCCGCCATCGCGTCCTCCTCGAACGGTCTTGATCTATATATCTTATAACACAAAATTAGTTATTAGTCAATAACGTGCAGTATTCCAATATATTTTATGAAAGTCGTTGCCTCAAACGGCTATGGCAGATTGCGTTCTACAACCAAAAAAATTGCGAGTGCCTATAAGCTCATATTTACCGATTCGTCGTAATTTTCAACGACTCTTCAGGAGTTTTTTCAACTCGTCGGTGGGGTGGCAGTATGACCTGCCACCCCGTCGTCCAATCCGAAAATCAGGCGACCTGTACTTTCTCATAGCGGTTGATGATGTGCGTCTGCGAGGGGCCGTCCCCGGGAATCACTTTGACCGCCACAGCGACCCAGTTGTCCGGATCGAGCGATGCCCGATACGTTTCTGCGATCTCGACCGGATCGTTGTCGCCAATCGGCACAATCAGCGGCTCCCCATGGAATGGCGGCAGCGGGTTTCCGTCTCCCTCATACGTGGAGAAGTAATAGCCTAAACCCTCATTCGCCTTCCCATATGCGGAAACAAACCGGTCGCACTCATCGCCAGAAGGCGACTTCCGCAGCATTACCAGCTCAATCTGCGGTTCGCCGTGGGGCAGACGTCGGATTATGCCACTAATCCTGGGGGTGAAATTCGGAGGATCATCCTCATACTGCCACCGGTCGCTCTCGAGGGCAGAGGTTCCATCGCGGAGCAGATCCTCAGTCTGCCTACCGTTGCTCACCGCGTGGATACCTTCAGCCTCGGCCATAACAGTGTAAAGGGTGAGGTCAGGGTTTCCTGTCGGTTTGCTCCAATCGGCAACGCTGGTTTTGAGCCACCCATGCTGCCCATCGATCGGCTCAATGACACGGTTGCGGCTCGGCGCACTCCGAGCGGTTATAAAGTAGATCACAGCGAGGGCGCCACCAGGCGTCATGCCGAGGATAATGCCACGGCCGGGATAAGGGTTGTTCAGCAAAGCCAGAAGGTTGGCCGCTGCAACCTGCAGTAGGGTACGCATATTTCACCTCACACAGAGAATTTCAGAAGAGGATCCATCATCCTCCCTGTTATTGCGAATATGACATAAATGCTACGAAGAGTCAATCTGACAGTTGCTTCGAATTTTGGCTTTTTGTTATCCTCTGATCCGATAGAGCAGATCAATCAGCTTATCCAGCTTGGCGCAAAGTTCCGCCAATCCGTCCGAACGATCTGACTCAGTTTGAGCGTAAATAAATATTCCGCTCTCTTCATCATCGAGAAGCTCGAGAGCATAGTCCAGATCCCCTGCTTCATATCGCAGCTTTGCCTCTGAGATGATAATTTTTATGTCAGCTATTTCAGAGTTTGCCTGGTCTCCCCGAAGTTGATCAGCTGCGAGCACAAGAAGTTCATGATATTTTCTGATTTCTATCCTAGTTTCCGGTGAGCGAGATCCGCTCGCGCCATCAGCAACTAGTGCTTGTCTCGTAATTGCTCCCTGACTATCCATCTGTTGAGACAGACTCGGATCGGCCGCTTTGAGTTCCAATTCATCTAGCAGCTGTCTTATCTGCAGCTTCGCTTCTTCAATAAATTTTTCTGTCTCTGACAGACCATTATCATCAACCATTTTTTCCTCCGGTTTCAGCTTTAATAACAGCTTTTTTAAAAATATACATTGTGCTCCATCCTATAATAGCCGATCGAACCATAATAGGAAAACCTATAGCAGTCGAACCATAGATCTCTTGGCTGTTTTTTTGTTAAAATAACAACGTATAATTATCGAGTTGCAAATTTATGATCAAATTGTTAAAAACAAATGTCTCGCTAAAAGAATATAGCAGCTATAAGATCGGCGGGATTGCAGATTATTTTCTAGATTTCTCATCTCTAGATGAGCTGGAAAGAGGTCTCCTCGAATGGCAGCAAATTGCCAAAGAAAAATCTCTCAATGCTAAAAAGATATTCATCTTAGGAAGAGGAAATAATATCTTATTCAGCGATCAGGGATATCGAGGCTTGATTCTGCATAATTCGATTAATTTTATCACCCCACTCAAAGATGGTTTGATAGAGGTCGGTTCAGGCACATCGATCGATCAGCTAAATGATTATTGTATTAATAATTCATTGAGTGGCCTGGAATGGTCAGGTGGACTCCCTGGTACTTTGGGAGGCGCAATTTTTGGCAATGCCGGTGCATTTGGCGGCGAGATGAAAGACAACATAGAGCAGGTAAAGAGCTACAATCTGAAAAGCTATCAAATGGTAACTCGAGACAATAAAGAGTGTCTCTTCGGCTACCGACAAAGTATCTTTAAAACTAAAAAGTTGGATGAGCTAATAGTCTCAGCTAAAATTCCACTCCGTTCCGGCGATAAAGCAATGATCTCAAAAGAGATCGAACAAAAAATTGAATATCGAGAAACACACCAACCACTTGAATATCCCAGTCTCGGCAGCACTTTCAAAAACGTTCCGGTCGTATCCGCCCCAAAAGAAACAGTCGCCCTTTGCAGCAGTGAGATAAAAAATGATCCATTTCCAGTTATACCGGCAGCGTTTCTGATACACCTCTCAGGTTTTACGGGAACAAAGATAGGAGGAGCAGAGATCTCTACCAAGCATCCAAATTTTATTGTGAATGTAGGAGATGCAAAAGCTGAAGATATCAAAGCGTTAATATTGTTGATACAACGCACGATAAAAGAAAGGTTCGGAGTCGAGATGGAAACAGAGATCAGAGAGCTGACCTAATTGTCCATCCAGGCTTTTTCCCATTTTTCCTTACTGTATTTTATATAAGCGCAATCACTGCAAAAAACCTCTAACGTAAAAGTGCCGTCATACCCTGATTTTTTTATAATTTTTGCCACTTTGCCCCAATCGATATTTCCGCAGCCCAAAGGCAGATGGTCATCCTTCTTCCCTTTGTTATCATGCATATGATAATGTATGATCTTCTTACCAAATCGATCAATGAAATTTTCCAAGCTCAAATACAGATCGCCGGTAAAGTTCAGATGGGCTACGTCAATATGGACTTTCAAAGCGGGAACCTCTTTCAAAATAATTTGGAAAATCTGCGGGCTATGGAAAGGAGGAATAAAATTTTCTAGCATTAGATCTATCTCTTGTTCTCCGCAATAGTGTGATAACTTATTCAGCAAATTAATATTCTCTCGGATGATATCACTTTCATTCATAAAACCTGCATAATAAAAAGGGTGGATATTTACCTTATCGGCCCCCACCTCTTTGAAAAAATTAACTGTCTTTATTAGTTCTTCATAGACTGCATCCCTAACTGCTTTTAATGGATAAATTGCAGGCAGACTAGGGTTTGAATGGCCGACTAGCCCCAATTTAATTTCTTTTAGGACATTTCTGATTTCAGAGGTATTGAATTTGATATTGGAGGGCCATTCGTAACTTATATCAACAAAATCCATACCGATTGAGGAGAAATTTTTTATCTCACTTATTATCTCTCTCTCGGGATGATTCATGGCGCCTATTTTCATTTTAAGTCCTTCGTGATCAGATCAATTAATAATTTTTCATCTTTTTCAAAATTCTTGAAGCTTTTATCAATAGTCGCGATCCTGACTATCTCAAAATCCCGGAGCAATAGCTGATAATATTTTCGAACAAATTCATACGATCCTTGGTCGTTTTCTTTTTTATATCCAAGAGCTATAAATATCAGATCTCTCATCGTTCCGGTATTGAACCAATAATCTTTAGGCCACAGTTCCTCGGGCTTGAGTCTTCCGACATAGGCAGCTATCTTTTTCTGACCAGTGACGATCGCCCTGATGGTCCGGCGGTTTCCTTCAAGTACGTAAAATCCTTTTTGAGTATTTATGACACCGCCGTATGGATCGTAAAAAAGGATGATTCTGAATCGATCTCGATCCACATATTTTTTTGAACGACATAATGAATCTTGTATTAGTTTGTTTTTTATCTCTTCATTTTTTTTCTCATTGAGTCTTTTTTTGATGTCCTTTGCCCTGTACGGAGCGACTCCCATGAATTCCAACCCCGGAAAGTCCCATGTCACAACTATATCGTCAACTATAATTTCCTCTTTGCTCCAATCCACATTTTCCGCCGTCACCCAGAATAAGAGACTCTTCAATTTTAATCCTCTGGCAAATCCGCCAAAAATGTTCCAAAAATCATGAAGGGGTTCCAACTCAAATTTTTCACCCAAAAACCACTCAGAAATATCCTGATCTATTTTTTTCCAATCTTTTTCAGCCAATGAAGGCAACAGTTTGCGAAGATCATGCTGTATTTGAGAAGTGGCAATCTCAATTCGAAGCTGATCATGAAATCGCTTGGGATATTTTTTATCCATTCTTAGAGGATAGCTAAAATATTATCCGATTTGTTCATGATATCTGACAGCAGAGGATGGATAAAAAAACTTCTATCTATTTTTTGTTCCTAATCAATTCGAGAATCTGCTCGATATTGATGCCCTCTTCTATGACCGGCTTAAAAATATCTCCGAGCTCGCTGACCCTTTTGAAAATGTTTTTAAGATTGTAAGTTCGAGGCATCAGGTCTTTTCTCTCCAATTCATCCCAAAATAAAGGAGTGGAAACAGGAGCTCCAGGTAAAGGCCGAACGCTATAAACAGAAGCCAGGGTTTGGCCTCGTGAATTTTGAAGATAATCGAGATAGACACGGCCAATTCTCTTTTTCGGTCGTCTTTCCAAACTTAAAAAATCAGGTGCTTTTTCATAAATAAGGTTAGCAAGTATCTCGCCGAATAATCGGGCTTGTTCATATTTAAATTTACCGGATAGCGGAATATAAATATGAATTCCTGTAGCCCCGGAAGTTTTGGGGTATCCGTTTACTCCCAATTCATCGAGAGTTTCCTTGACCAAAAGTGCGGCTTTTTTAACATAATCAAACTTTATCTCGACTGGATCAAGATCGATCACCAGATAATCCGGATAATCCA
>Ga0247841_10008170_pt1 | contig 15214 bp, 9 predicted proteins | sample LaCruzMarch2015__2_FD_192410 | JGI IMG/M metagenome (GOLD analysis project Ga0247841, IMG submission 192410) | Freshwater microbial communities from meromictic Lake La Cruz, Castile-La Mancha, Spain - LaCruzMarch2015_18m | ecosystem: Environmental > Aquatic > Freshwater > Lake | place: Spain...
CATTGGCAGCTGCTGTAACTGTTACTGATCCGACTCCAGTGGCAGTCATAATTCCAGTGGCTGATCCTATTGATGCCGAACCTGTACCAGCTGTTACTGACCACGCTATGCTCTTGTCTGTTGCTTCAGAAGGCAAGACTGCCGCACTCATCTTAAGAGTTGCGCCATTTAATACTGTGGTCGCATTGCCGGCACCTGTTACTGATATTGAAGTTACAGGCACAGTAGTTCCTTGTGAACCATAAATAATATCTAAAGTTTCCCATGTTAAATTAGTAATATTATCTGAATCTTTATTACTGTAGTTTAAATCCATGGCTACACGGAATATGCCATCTGGGCGGCTTGCAGTAGTCCCCCAGCTGTTTAACATTATCCAGTAGCTCTCCGAAAGAGTTGCTCCTTCGTAGTAGCCGACACACAAAACAGAATGACCTCCGCCGGAAGATGTATAAGCCTCGCCATTAACAGAATCAAAGTTATAAGCAGTGCTGCCTGATCCTGAGCCCCAGAACGTATAGAATTCATTCCATCTGGTAGCATTTGGAAGCCAGTAACTAAATACAACTGCTTTGCCGGCATTCAAAATACTTTTTATATTGCTTACAGCTACTGCCTTATCCAGCCCAAAAGCAGGTATATTAACCCTGGCAATAGATGTAATGGGATAATTAGGGAAAGTGGAAATAGCACTGGAAGGAATTTTGGCTCCCATATCGTTGGACTGACTGCCATCCTGAAAATATGCATTTGTATTTGACCAAGGTATAGCCATCTTAATATTAGAATAAAAGCCTACAAGCTTCGATAATGTACCTCCATTACCTGCCCATGTTCCAGTGCCACCCGTTCCACCATTGTAGTTGGAATCAAAAAACTGTATGGAAAATCGTTGATTTGGACTAACCAGAGTATTTTTAGCTACTTCCATTACTCCTGTTCCGGCCCAGACCCAGCAGGTGCCACTCTGCCCTTGATTACGAGCGGCAGGACTATAATCCAGACGGGAAAGCACACTCACGCTACCGATGCCAGTATCTGAAGAACCCATAGCCTCTGATTTAATTTCAGACTGAGGACCATTCTCAATTTCATTTATCAGCTCTATTCTGGCCGCATAGGTGGGGCGCATAATTGGATAAGCCTCAGGCTCAGCCATTAGCCTGCCAGGAACAATAAATATGGCCATTGAAGAAGATAGCAGGAGGATAATTGAAATTATAAGAATTTTCTTTGAAATGCTGGGAAATATCTTAAACATTTTTTCCTTCCTTTTATTCTTTCGCTTCCAATTGATATTTGTCTGCCGACAAAAAGACTGGCTGAGAAAATATGAATATAGGCCTTAAACTATCTTGAAAGCGTTAAAAATTCCAAGAATGTTTTTCTGCCATGATCAAAGCAAAACACAGAAAAACTTCATCTTAAAACTTTAACAATTAATAACAAATTAACAATTTTTATAATTATTTTTTTATTTATTTTTATATATATTTTTATATCAATTATTTTATTATTATTATTTTATTACTAATATCCATATTTGGCAATATAAATATTATATATTTATATTATATTATAGTTATATAATATATGGTTATTTTTATAAATATTTTCAGGCGATAATGGGCTAAAATAATTACTGATTCTTTTATGCCACAGCTATAATTAGTTGACTGGCTCATAAATCATATAAATCATAAATTATTAATATAAATAGGTGATTTTATAAAGCTAAAAAAACTAAAGAATAATTAACAAATCAGAATTATTTTTTTTAAGCGGTACAGTTTTTGAGTGAAATTTGGTACAGATTTCGATTGGAAAAAACACCTGCTGTCTTTTTAATATTTGCTGGTATTTGGTTTAAATCTTTTTTAAATACTTATTTCAGGCCACAAATATAAATATTAAATAAAGTATTTAATAATAATGCTTTCGACCTGAATTATTGCTGCAATGATTTAGTTAGTCTGTAAATAAGCTTTAAATAAGATTTATAAGATTATATTTAAATAATTATTATATTATGCAGTAATAATAAAAAACCAAATAATCTAAAATAATTTTTTGTGGACAGGCAGGCTTTAAAAAATCTTTTTTGCCATAAGAATGACCTCGTAACTGGCTTAAAATATTAGCGTAAAAACTGTCATCTGAAGGATAGGGTATTGTTTTTAATACTGATCTGGTACCCGATTTAAAATATTCATAGCAAATTCACTGCTTTTAAACTTGGGTGCCTGATCTCATATTGATGTCTGTTAAATTAATAAATTATTTACCTGTACTGGGTTGAAAATTATCATTACTTTGTTTTACAGGTGCTTGTTGGTTTAAAAAAACAGTTAAAACAATTAAATTAACTCAAAGCAGAAAAATTAATAAAAAATAATAATTTTTATTTTTTCTCAGCCTGAATTTTCATTCTGGCTTCTTTAAAAAACAGCTCGGCAAATGAAGATGAAAATGTTCTTTCTTTAAATGTCTTTTTATCAAGAGTATTGAGAAATCCTTTAAACTGTTCAAAATATGAGCCGTAAATGTGATAGCTGTCAGTCATGTCCACATAGCGACCTGTTTTTACAGGAATATTTATCTTTTTTGCTACTTCTTCCGCTACTGATCTCTGAAGATCAGTAAGTGCGAAAATATTCATAAAGGCTGCTTTATATGCATCTCTTGATCTCCAATGTGTGTTCATATTAAGAATCAGTCCTTCCTGAGGATCTTCCAGTATTCTAAACCAGAGTCTTTGCAGGCAGGGTGGTTCATGATCTTTGGCATCCAGCTCAGGATCCCAGGTAATTGCCTGTGCTCTTCTAGTATAGTAACAGTCTGCAAGACTGTTAATTACATTACCAATCTGATCTAAATGAGAGCTCGCCGTTTTATAGTTAAACAGTCTGTCGTGATAACTGTAAGACCATCCATGGCCTCCTATCCAGTGGTCGTGGATGCCAAGTACAACTTCCTGACGATATATCTCGAGCTCATCAAGTCCAGTTGGAAGGGCTCTGTGTATTCTTGGCTCAGTAAAAGGTTCATTAATAACCATTATCATCGTGGCATCTTTACTTGGAGGATCTTTTGGCCTGTCATACTGTGTTCTGATGGCAATACCATTTTCCCAGACTTCTATTAGCGACTTTTCCCAGACTTCCGGAAGTGAAGTCCCCTCTACTTTTAAAACAGGGATATTCCCGCTGCTAAAAATTGCCCCTGAATTGGATTTTTTGTATACCATCTATTATCCTCCACTAAATTTTTTTACCACATTTGATTTTTTAAATAAAAACCAGCAAATATATTTTCTCAAGTTTATTAAAAAACAACAATTATTTCTTATTTTAATAATAAATAATTTTTTTTATTTCATGAAAGCCATTCAGATAAATATTTAAAAATATGGCTCTTGTTCCAGAAAGTTTTTTAAAATCAAGACAATGTTTTTTTAAGCCTTACTCAACATAAAGAACAAGCCCTTTTAAATAATCGCCCTCGGGATGATACAGGCTTATCGGGTGATCAGCGGGCTGGCTGGGCTGATATATTATTCTTGCACTCCTGCCGGTTGCGGCAGCAGCCTGAAAAACTGATGTCTTAAAGTCTTCTCTTGAAACTATCTGGGAACATGAAAATGTGAATAATACTCCACCGCTGTTTAATCTTTCAAATGCTTTTTTATTAATCCTGAAATAACCTCTTAAGCCCTGTCTTAAGGCATCTGTGTGTTTTGCAAATGCAGGCGGATCAAGAATGATAACATCATACTTTTCATCAGAGGCATCTAAAAATTTTAACACATCTTCTTCAATGGACATGTGATTTTGACAATTATTAAAATTTAAATTTATGTTCCTGTCTGCCAGCTCAATAGCTTTTGTTGAACTGTCGACACTATGAACAATATCTGCGCCGCCATTTAATGCATAAACAGAAAATCCCCCTGAATAAGAAAAGGTATTTAATACTTTTTTATTATTGCAGAAATTTTTAATTAAAAACCTGTTTTCCCTCTGATCAATAAAGAAGCCCGTTTTTTGTCCTTCAATAATATCTATAAAGAATTTGTTTCCATATTCGCTGACAATTATTTCACCAGTGCTGCCATAAATAAAACCATCATTTGTCTTTAAGGAAGCTTTATGCGGAAGAGTGCCACTGCTTTTATCATATATGGCTTTCAGGCTGTCGCCCAGCAAGTCTTTCAGTAAGTCTTTAAAAATATCAAAATGAAGATACATGCCCACGGAATGAGCCTGCAGAACTATGGTGCCGTTATAATAATCAGCAACAAGCCCGGGGAAACCATCGCCTTCGGCATTTATAAGGCGAAAAACATTTGTATCTTTATTATTAAAAAAACCGAGCCTGGTCCTTAAACCAATAGCATCTTTTAATTTATTTTTCCAGAATTCTTTGTTTATATCCTGCTCTTCAAATGTAAAAAGTCTTACATTTATGGTGCTTGGCTGGAAATGTCCTGTAGCCAGATAAATATTGTCATGGCTAAAAACATCAGCAATATCTCCCTCCTCAATGCCCGGCTCCAAATCACCGACGGCTCCGGAAAATATCCACGGATGATATCTTAGTATTGATTTTTCCCTTCCTGGTTTTAACATTATTTTTGCTTTTTTGTTTTTATGCATTTTTATCCCTGAATTACTCTAATCATTTTTTGGTAAACATACTTAAGTCTTTAATTAATAATGCTACTGTTTAAACTTAAATATTTCTTAATTATCCTTTTTATTAGAAAGCTCTAATCCTAAAACCAATTACCTTATTTAATATGTTTGTTTAACCAGCCTGCAATATCATTATAAACTTCTAATCTGTTTGTCTCCTTTAATATTTCATGCCTGAACCCGGTATAAAATTTATAGCTTACATCATTTAATTTTGCTTTCTCGTAATCATTAAAAACTTTCAGCACGCCTTTTGTAAAGTTTCCGACAGGATCCTTTTCCCCAGAAATAAGAAATATGGGCAGGCTGCTAGAAATTTTTTCTATATTTTCAAATAAATTTACCTTTTTAACTCCAATTATCAGATCATAAAAAAAGCCAGCGCTAAAAACGCTCCCGCAATATGGATCTGCTATATATCTGTCAACATTTTCATCATTTGTGCTCAGCCAGTCAAATGGAGTCCTGTTTGGTTTAAAATAACTGTTAAACTTTCCAAAAGAAAGTTTGTCAAGAAGAGGGCTTTTTGCTTTAAAGCCATTTTGTTTAATCTGCCATTTTGCAATCATTTTTCCAAGATTTGCCATTACCCCTGGATCGCAACTGGTCCCTGATAAAATTACTCCGTCAACAGAATCGCTTTGCGTAAAAATGTAATCCCTTATTATGAATGTCCCCATGCTGTGCCCCAGCAGAAATACCGGAATCCCCGGATTTTCTTGCCTGATTATTCTGGTCAGTTCAATCTCATCATTTACAACCAGATTCCATCCGTTTTCTTCTGCAAAAAATCCTATATTTTCCAAAGAACCTGCAGTCTTTCCATGTCCCCTGTGATCATCGGCATATACTGCAAAACCATTGTCTGCCAGGAAATCTGCAAATTCTCCGTATCTTCCGGCATGCTCAGCCATTCCATGAACAATCTGAACCGCAGCTCTTACCTCTTTATCTTCATCTGGCAGCCATCTGTAAGTAAATATTTCAATTTTATCTTCGGTTAAAAATTTAAAATCGTCTGATCTCACTTTTTTACTCCCCTTTTGCGGATTAATAAGCCCTATAAATAATATTATAATCTATCGTAAATTAAAAAGCGCAAAACTTTCTAAAAATATAACTGTGGTATTATAATTGGTATCATAATACATAACTGGTTTGTATCATTTTTGTAATTTATTGATTTTTGGGTAATCAGTTAGTTAAAATTATATGATGGAAAAAAATAACTATAAATATAAAATTAATAATATCAAACCGGAGAAAATGCTAAAAAAAACCAAAATAATCTGCACCATAGGACCATCCAGCAAGTCCGTCAAAATATTGGAGAAATTGATTTCGGGCGGTATGGATATCGCAAGAATTAATACTTCACACAGCACTCGCGAAGAAATACTGGAAATAACTAATGCCATCAGAGATATTTCTGCGCGTCATAATAAAAATACTGCAATTCTGCTTGATTTGCAGGGGCCAAAAATAAGAGTGGGCAGACTAAACAATGATATTGAGCTCAAAGCCGGCCACAGGGTAATTTTTGCCATTGCACCAAAAGAAAGTATTTCTGAAATTTATCCGGACAAAAATATTGAAATAATAAATATAGACTATAAAAATTTTCTAAATGATATAAAGGAAGGAAGCACAGTATTTTTAGATGATGGCTTGTTTGAATGCAGAATTCTTAAAATTTATACAGACAAAGGATATGCTGAAGCAAAAGTAATTATGGGAGGTATTTTGAAATCCCATAAAGGCATTAACCTTCCCGGGGTATCTATCAGTATTGATTCAGTAACAAAAAGAGACCTTGAATTTTTGCATTTTGGAATAGATATAAAAGTTGATTTTATTGCCCAGTCTTTTGTCAGGCAGTCGGAAGATGTCAGACAGTTAATGGATATTATCAAAGACAGGAAAAGCAGCATAATGGTAATTGCCAAAATAGAAAAACATGAGGCTGTCACTAATTTTAACAGCATTCTGAGGCAGGCTGACGGAATAATGATAGCAAGAGGCGACCTTGGAGTGGAAATAAATCAGGAAGATCTCCCATATATCCAGAAAAATATTATTAAAAAAGCTAATCTTGCAGGAAAACCTGTTATTACTGCGACTCAGATGCTTGACTCAATGATCAGAAACCCCAGACCCACAAGGGCAGAAGTAAGCGATGTCGCAAATGCAATTATTGACGGTTCAGATGCGGTTATGCTTTCAGGAGAAACAGCAGCCGGCAAGTATCCTGTCGAAGCATTTGAAATGATGCTTAAAATTATAAACAAAACTGAAAATACCCTGGATTATCAGGAAATAATACAAAAGAATTTTGAAATACAGCAAAAAACAATAACAGATGCAATAAGTTTTGCTTCCTGTGATATTGCAAATGACTTAAGCTCAAAAGCAATAATAACGTTTACCCAGACGGGAAATACAGCAAGACATGTGTCAAAAAATAAACCGAAATGCATGGTAATAGGCGCTAGTCCTAATGACTGGGTGATAAGACAGTTAATGATGAGCTGGGGCGTTATTCCAATAAAAACAAAATATACAGATAATATCAATATATTAATCGAAGAAGCCGTAACTTCAGCAAGAGAGCATGGCTATATCAAAAAAGGAGACACCGTAGTAATCACAGGCGGGGTCATGATTAGCGTACCAGGAAGCACAAATTATATTAATGTCAAAGAAGTAGACTAGAATACTTTGTTAAAAAAACAGGGACAAATTTCATGCTCTGTCAGACAAAATATCCTAAAAAAATACTAAAGCTCTTTGCAGAAATTTTCAATCCTGTTCATTCCCTCTTCAATTTTTTCAAGAGAGGTTGCGTAGCTTATTCGTATATAATTATCATTACCAAAAGCACCACCCGGAACTACAGCGACTTTTGCCTGCTCAAGAAGTTGTCCTGCAAATTCAAATGCGTTTCTTATTCTGGAGTTAAATAATCCTGAAACTTCAGGAAATACATAAAAAGCTCCCTCTGGAAGGCTGCACTTTATTCCATTTATCTTATTTAATCTTTTATAGACAAGGTCTCTTCTTTTTTCATATTCTCTTCGCATCAGCTCCACGGAATCCTGATTTCCTCCGATAGCTTCGACTGCTGCCCATTGAGCAGGAGTACATGGATTAGATGCAGACTGGTCCTGGATTTTTGACATTTGTTTTATTACCTGTAAGTCCGCAGCGCAATAGCCTATTCTCCATCCGGTCATGGCATAAGTTTTGGAAACCGCATTAACAGTAATTGTAATGTCTTTTAGTTCATCGCTAAATGAAGCGATACTGAAATGTTTTACTGTTCCATAAACAAAGTTCTCATAAACTTCATCAGAAATTATGTATATATTATTTTTTAAACAAATTTCACCAATATTTTCAAGCTCTTTTCTGGAATAAACTGCGCCTGTTGGATTATTTGGGCTGTTAAGTATCAGTAATTTAATTTTTTTGGGATTATTTTTAACTATATCCCTTAAATTATTTATGTCGAGCTTCAGGTCTTTAGTGAAATCAACAAAAGCAGGCTCGCCTCCTGATAATATAACCTGCTGCGTATAGCTTACCCAGTAAGGTTTTGGAATAATTACCATATCTCCTGAATTTATAAATGCCCTCATAATAACATCGAGCACCTGTTTTGCTCCGTTGCCGGCAAATATATTTTTTACATCATAATCTATATTGTTGTTGTTTTTGAATTTAAGGGCTATGGCCTGTTTTAATTCAATAATTCCGGTTGAAGAAGTATATTTTGTCTTGTTTTCGTCAATAGCTTTTTTGGCAGCATCCTTAATGTTGTCCGGTGTGTTAAAATCAGGCTGACCTATACCAAATCTTATAACAGCATCTCCATCTTTTTTTAATAATGCATCAAGCTCGTCTGCTTTTTTTTCGAGAACAAAAGTGGGGCTTTCTTCCAGCAGCAAAGCTTTTTGAGAAAATAAATTATTTGTATTTAAATTTGGAGCAGACATTTTAACCTCCACAAAATTGTATTTTTTAATTTTTTGTTTTTATATAATATATGAATTATTTTTTAAAGTAAAACAAAAAACGGCGGACCTGAGGATGGTAGAACTTGAACTAAATTCACTACAAAAAATAACAGGCACCTCTCTGCATTACTGCAAGATGAATAGTGCCTGTTATTGGAAATAATCAATTACTGTTTTATTACAGATCGCCCTGATAAAATTCTGTTAACGCTTTCTAAACTATGCCCTGAGCTGCCATGGCTTCAGCAACTTTGGAAAAGCCTGCGATATTAGCTCCCATTACCATATTGCCCGGAACACCGTATTCTATTGCAGCCTGGCTTGCTTTATTGTAAATATTTATCATTATGTTTTTTAATCTTAAGTCTACTTCTTCAAAACTCCAGGAGTATCTTATACTGTTTTGAGACATTTCCAGTGCTGAAGTTGCAACTCCTCCTGCATTTGCTGCTTTGGCAGGTCCAAACAATACACCATTCTTTAAAAACAGATTTACCGCCTCTATCGTGCAGGGCATGTTGGCTCCCTCTCCTACAGCAAAACAACCATTTTTAATCAGTTTCTTTGCAGCTTCTTCGTCTATTTCATTTTGGGTTGCACACGGAATTGCAACATCACATTTAATATCCCAGATATTAGAACAGCCTTCAAAATATTTAACTGATTTACTTTGTAAAGTACATTCATTAATTCGTTTTCTTTCTTTTTCTTTTACTGTTTTAACAGTATCAAGGTTAATTCCATCTGGGTCGTAAATATAGCCATTGGAATCACTCATTGCAATAACTGTTCCGCCAAGCTCTGTTACTTTTTGATGAACATAAATTGCAACATTTCCTGAACCTGAAACAACAACTTTTGTTCCTTTAAAAGACTTGCCGTTAGCCTTAATCAGCTCATCCATAAAATAAACCAGGCCGTATCCGGTAGCTTCAGTTCTTACAAGGCTTCCGCCGTATTCAATACCTTTACCTGTTAAAACACCTTCATATGAATTTTTTAACCTTTTATACATTCCAAACATATAACCTATTTCTCTGCCGCCAACACCTATGTCTCCTGCCGGCACATCAATATCTGCTCCAATATATTTTGACAATTCCGTCATAAAGCTCTGGCAGAATCTCATTACTTCAAAATCTGATTTCTCTTTCGGATCGAAATCGCTTCCGCCTTTTCCTCCGCCGATTGGCAATCCGGTTAAAGAATTCTTTAAAATCTGCTCAAATCCCAGAAATTTAATTATGCTTGGATTTACAGAAGGATGAAATCTAAGTCCTCCTTTATAGGGCCCAATAGCACTGTTAAACTGTACCCTAAATCCCCTGTTTACATTTACTTTACCGCTGTCATCCATCCAGGGCACTCTGAACATGATCATTCTCTCCGGCTCAACAAGTCTTTCCAAAACTCCGTTTTTAACATACTCGGGATGCTTTTCAATAACAGGATCAATGCATAAAAGAACTTCCTTTACCGCCTGGTGAAATTCCGGCTCATTGGGGTTTCTTCTTAAAACTGTTTCAAATATTCCTTTAATGTAACTCATTACTACTCCTTCTCTTTTTATGCGCAGTTGGGTTTTTAACAATAAATTGTACCTGTAAAATAAAAAAAAGCATTTGAAGTCTATATGCACATTGCATACAAACCATAAATGCTTCTTTGCGATTAGCAGGCAGCTTTGCCTGTCAATATTCAATATTAAGGTGATCGATATATATGATAACCTTGATTAATGTATAACTATAATAAAAAATAAACAGAAACTTTATTGAAAATAATTATCATTAAAAAAAATTATACTTAACATAAATAATAATTGCAACCATGTGGAATAATTTTTGTTTTGCTTTTTATTATTGCTTTTGTATTACCGCTTTACTTTTGTATTTTAATCTTATTTTTCTATTATTTTACCTCTGAATTACCTTGGACAATAAGTCTTTTTTAAAAAAGCTGAGATTTTTATTAATTTCATTAAAGCAGGTTTGAGATAATTTTAACTTTTTATAATATATTTTTTAACTTTATATTTTTTTAATTATCAAGTTAACACTATTGACAATAATCAATTTTTTATTTAATATTATAATAGTTATTATTATTATATTTAATTTGTAAATTTAACTTTTTGTTAATAAAGCAAGACAAAAAATAAGTGCATGGGAGCTTAACACCTGCCTTAACAAAGAAACAGCTTTCCGAAAAAAAAGGAAAGCTGTTTTTTTATTACTGCTTTTAAATTTCTAGCTTCTTATAAAACCCATTTTTCTAAACCATACCACACTGTCAAGAATAGACTCCTTAACAGGCCTCGGATTATACCCTAACTCTCTGGAAGCTTTTATATGGCTAAACACAGAATTTCTTTGAAGTGTGCTTAAAGAATATTTTGTAAAAACCGGTTTTATATTAAAAAGTTCATAGTAGCCGGTTGCCAGTATTGAAGCCGCATTTGCAAACCATTTGGGAACTTTAAATTTGGGAATTTTAAATTTTGAAATTGAAGATAAAATTTCCATAATTTCCGTAATAGTTATTCTTTGCCCCGAAAGAATATATTTTTCACCTGTTTTACCTTTGTCTGCGGCAAATATGGTGCCGTCAACAACATCTCTTACATCCACAAAGTCATAAGCACCATCTATAAGAAATTTTATTTTACCGTTTATAAAATCAATAATGGTTTTACCCATAAATGAAATTAATGAATCATAGGGACCTATTACTCCGCTCGGACACACTACTACCGCCTCAAAGCCCTTTCTTATGGACTGCAGGACTTTGATGCTGGCCATAGCTTTTGATTTGTCATACTGACCTCTGTTATTATCAGGATCAAAAGGATATCCCTCGTCTATAGTGGTGCCTTCAGGCGGTTCTTTTAATGCATGTACAGAGCTCATATAGACAAGCTTTTTAACATTACATTTCCGGCATGCCTCAATAACATTGATCGTCCCTTCATAATTAATTCTCTGAACAATATCATTCTCTCTTGGTATCAGTGATATTTTGGCGGCAAGATGATAAACCGTATCCGCATCTTTAAATGCTCTTTCCAATGAATCCGGATCAAGAAGATTTCCTGCTGATTTTTCAATACTTAAATTATTTAATACTGAGTCATCAGTATTGTTTTCGATTAGGACCCTTACTTTTCTTTTTAAACTGACCAGCTTTTTAACCAGTACATTTCCTACATGTCCTGTTGCTCCTGTTATTACATTCATTTGATCACCTGCAAATATTTTGTTTTTATTTTATCAGTGCACTCTTTTGGCTGAAGTTGCCCCTAATGTGAAGTTCTTTTATTAAAAAAGTATATATGGAGTTTTTAAGACTCAAGAATCATGTAAACCTAAAGCTAGTACCTGACTAAGTCAGCTACTCCATTTTTACTGAAATACAAGCCTTCCTTCAATTTTGCCGTCAATGTTCTGGTGGTTTCGCAGATATTCAAGCAATACCTGCTGCGCAGAAGTTGAAATTACCTTTGATCTGCCCGATTTTAGTAATTCTTCATTAGAAATATTAAGATAGGCCTTCGAATTATTAAAATGATAGCCCTGCATGCATATTTTATATTCCGATGCTTCATCAATTTCTTTTCCGTCAAGTTGAAGTGAGACAAGTTCTTTTTTGCCATCATCATAGACAGCTCTGACTTTTTTATTTACCTGATAGCATTCACCCTCACCGTTTCTGTTTTCCTTTCGCATGAAATGAGAAAACATTTTTTTTATTTCCAAACCGGATACAACATGCCTGCTAAGGCTGTCATCATAGGGAAAGCATGTCATTATGTCTTTTAATGTAACGAGCGGACCCATTTCTTTAATTCTAATTGACCCGGCCCCTGTCAGCATTATGTCTGCTTCGCTAGTCTCGGCAAATGCGTCAGATATAATATTTCCGAGCTCAGTTTCAATCTCTCTTGCAGGATGGGTGACTTTTCTTGCAAACTTGCATACAACAGTATTGTATTTTCTGTCAACATCTTCTTTAAATGTATTTATGTACTTTTCAAGGTCTTCGTCCGGTTCAGCAATACTGCTGTCTATGGATATAAGCTGCCATTTCATATCAATAATACTGTTTGTAGTATCATCGACCATTATGTCAAACCTGCCGATCTGATCAGTACCAACTCCGGCCTGAGCAATATAAATTCCATTGATATATTCCGGCTGCTGAAGAATAGTGTGTGAGTGTCCCCCAATTATCAGATCTATCCCCCACTCAGGTTTTAATAGTTTGGCCAATTCTATATCCGAATCAAAACCAATGTGAGTCAGAACAATCGTTAAATCTATATCATCATTTTTATAAGCATTTGAGATAACCCCTATTTCATTTCCCGCTTCTTCGAGAGTTACAAAGCTTGAAATAAGCTTATCCTGCTTTATTGAATCGATAACTTTTTCAGTAACAATTCCTGTAAACAGTATATCAAATCCTGCCTTTTTTATCACTATATATGGAAGCATTAATCTTTTATTGTAATGGGTTATATATAAATTGGCATTAACGATTGGAAAATTTGCCATTTTTTCAAGAAAAAGAAGATGAGGAAGTCCATAATCGAATTCATGATTGCCAAGTGCCACTACATCCGGTGCAAGATAATTCATTATCTCCATAGTTGAGATACCTTTATATTCAAAATCAATCAGGCTGCCCTGAACCATATCTCCTGCAATAACAAACAGTACATTTTCTTCTTCTCTTCTTACCTTGTTTATATATCCCGACAGTAAGGCCAGCCCGCCCATAAGCTTTCCTTCTCCTGCTTTGACTTCTGCCAAAAAATCGCCATGCATATCATTTGAATGAAGAATAGTAAATTTCTTTATATTTTTAACTTTGTCAGCCATATTCCGTCCAATCTATAATTTTTAAAATATAATAATTATTTTATACTATTGAAAAATTTTTTGCTTTTTTATTTAAAAATAATTCTTTAAAATGCATCGTTTTTTTTAACAAAATATTACTTTTCAAATAAAGTTCATGATTTTGTCTGGTAAATATTCCAATAAAATAATTTATTTTATTGGAATTTAGAATAAATTTAATTTAAGATAAACAATAATTTTAATTTACTACTCAATATATAAAAAAAATGACTGATATTGTTACAGGCGCTAATGGCTATATTGGTAATGTCCTTGTAAAGAGACTTCTTGAAAAAGGCCGTGATGTCAGAGCCTTTGTAAGAAGTACATCCGATCTTGAGTCACTTAAAGGTCTGGATATTGATATATTTAAAGGTGATATTGGCGAAACAGATTCTTTAATAAAAGCATTTAAGGGTGTAGAAAATGTTTACCATCTTGCCGGCATGATATCTCTTATGCCCGGAGACAGAACTTTAATCCACAAAATTAATCACCTTTACACTAAAAATGTGATTTCAGCCTGTCGTGACTGCAATATTAAAAGGCTAATCTATACAAGCTCCATTCATGCACTCGAAGATTCCCCGGACGGGGTACTGATAAACGAGAAAGTTCCTTACTGCTCGTCAGCTCATAAAAGCAGTTATGATTTTTCAAAATCGCTGGCAAGCAAAGAAGTGTTAAATGCAGCCCGGGAAGGTCTGGATGCTGTTATTGTTAATCCAACAGGCGTTATAGGTCCATATGATTTTCCTGTTTCTGCTATTACAAAAACTTTTATCGAATTTGCCAAAAGCAGACTTAAGCTCGCAATAGAAGGGGCCTATGACTTTGTGGATGTCAGAGACGTTGCGGAAGGACATATTCTTGCCTGTGAGAAGGGAGTAAAAGGTGAAAACTATATTTTGGCAGGCCAAAGAGTCACGATTTCAGAAATGATGCTTATCCTTGAGTCAGTCACCGGCATTAAAGCCCCAATGTATTATCTGCCTGTAGGTTTTGGAAAATTCATAGGATCCCTTATGCCAATTTATTATCGTCTCACAGGCGTAAAACCGTATTTTACAAGATATTCCGTTGAAGTGCTTTGCAGCAATTCATATATCAGCCACGAAAAAGCCACAGAACAATTAGGCTTTAACCCGCGTCCAGCAAAAGATTCCATAAAAGACACAATTGAGTGGCTAAAAGAAATGCACTATATATAACCAATTATATTTCTGCTATTACGAAACTTATTCCAAAGTAAATAACACAGTAACAGTAATCATTACCTCTTTTTCAACAGTGCTTGTATCATAAGTTCCATAATCGGAAACATCTGTTGAATTCACGGGCAAAACCTGAACTACGCCCATGTTGGCAGTTTTTATTGTCCCTATTTTTTTACCTGTGCCATCAGCAATTTTTGCCGCCCTTGCTTTTGCATCTTTTACTGCATCCGCCAGTAGATTAATTCGCAGTTCCGGCAAATTTGTTACATAATACTGCAGGCTGTTTATGGAAAATATAACACCTTCATTAATCAAAATTTGAACATTTTTCGATAAATCTGTTATTTTTTGAATTTCTTTTGACTGAATTTCAACTGTCTGTCTTA
>Ga0247841_10008172_pt1 | contig 15213 bp, 9 predicted proteins | sample LaCruzMarch2015__2_FD_192410 | JGI IMG/M metagenome (GOLD analysis project Ga0247841, IMG submission 192410) | Freshwater microbial communities from meromictic Lake La Cruz, Castile-La Mancha, Spain - LaCruzMarch2015_18m | ecosystem: Environmental > Aquatic > Freshwater > Lake | place: Spain...
GGCCGAAGCGCTGAAATCATCGCCTTTTGATATCGTCCTTTGCGGAATTGAATCCAGCGATCATAACGGATCCTCAGTGGGTGGGATGCTGGCTGAATTTTTGGGGTTGCCTTCTGTTTCAGCCGTATCCGGACTGACCATCGAAGAAGGAAAAGCAATTATTTCCCGTGAAATCGATGGCGGGAAGGAGAAAGTGACCCTTCCAACACCCTTTGTAGCCATTGTTCAGAAGGGGATTGCCAAAGAACCCAGAATTGCAGCCATGCGGGGAATCATGATGGCCCGTACCAAACCCATCAGGGTGGTTGAGCCTGCTGCCATTGAACCCCTTACCGCGGTATTGCAGTATGAACTGCCCAAACCCCGTGCCGCCTGCAAGTTTATTGATCCGGAAAATCCGAAGCAGCTGATTGAATTGCTGCAAAATGAAGCAAAGATCATCTGAATGGTATACTTTCTGCACCATGCAAAATTAGCTTGCCCTTATAATCAGTGAAAAGAAGTTGAACAGATTCAAACAGAAAAAAAATGTCAGTATTGGTTTTTGTCGAGAACTGGGATGGGAAATTCAAGAAACTCTCCTATGAATTGGTTTCTTATGCCTCCAAAGTGGCTGAAATGCTAAGCACCTCAGCGGTTGCCCTCTCCATCGGAGAGGTTGACAACAGCGAACTGGAAAAGCTTGGAAATTATGGAGCAAAGAAGGTGATCAGCGCCTCCAATGAAGCATTGAATGTACTGGACAACCAGGTTTATACCGCCATAATCGGCGAATATGCGCGAAAGGAGAATTCCACCGTGGTGGTTCTCTCCAACAACAATACAGGAAAGGCTCTTGCCCCCCGTCTGTCGGTGAGTCTTAAGGCAGGCATCGGCGCCGGAGTCGGCAAACTGCCGCTGAGCATCTCCCCTTTTGTGGTGTACAAAAAGGCTTATTCCGGTAATGCTTTTACCAACATCGTGATCAAAACCGATACCAGGATTCTCACCCTTGCCCAAAACTCCTTTGAACTGATTGAAACCCCCAATGCCGCCACCATTGAGACTGTTGATGTGCCGGTTGATGGCGGAGCAGTTGCTACCCATGTGATGGAGGTTCAGAAGCAAACGGGAAAAATATTGCTGACCGATGCCGAGGTTGTTGTATCCGGTGGGCGCGGGATGAAATCGCCCGATAACTGGGCTCCCATCGTTGAACTGGCTGAATTGCTTGGTGCCGCCACCGCCTGCTCAAGACCTGTTTCCGACGAAGGTTGGCGCCCCCATGAAGAGCATACCGGACAAACCGGTAAGATCATTGCCCCGAACCTCTATTTCGCCATCGGCATTTCAGGAGCAACCCAGCACCTGGCCGGCGTGAGTTCGTCCAAGTTTATCGTGGCCATCAATACCGATAAGGATGCTCCAATCTTTTCGGCAGCACAATACGGAATTGTTGGGGATGCGAGTAAAATACTACCGAAGCTGGTAGAAGCCGTCAGGGAAATCAGAGGAAAATAGAGCATCCCGTTGTATTGAAATTGATACCTATGACCCGACAGATCATTTTTGCCATTGCTTTGCTGATTACCCTTGGTGTTTTCTCATACACGATAAGGCGGATCATAAGCTTTTTCAGATTGACAAAACCCGGGTTCCCGGTCAAGGAGTTTGGGAAACGATTTGGGGTCATGATGGATGTGGCTTTCGGCCAGACCAAGATTTTCCGGCGGCCGGTCATCGGACTTTTACATGCGCTTGTTTTCTGGGGTTTCTGCGTTATCCTGGTCGGAAGCATCGAAATGGTCATCGATGGACTCGCTGGAACAGAACGCGTATTGAAATTCCTTGGACCTGTCTATAATGTGATCGTTGCCTCGGGCGATATTTTTGCACTGATCGTTGGCATTGCCATCATCGTTTTCATGATCCGTCGGATATTTATGCATATCCGGCGTTTCGAAGGGGTTGAGATGAAAAAAGTCTCTCATCAGGATGCCAGTCTGGCGCTTACCATGATTCTGCTCCTGATGGTTTCACTCCAAGGTATGAACATCGGGTACCTGAATTATACCATACTTTCGAATCGGCCTGTTGATGGTGTTTACCCGGTAAGCAATCTTTTCGCACCCCTCTTTTCTGGAGTTTCAGCGAATGGATCCTGGCTGATGTACGAAATCTGCTGGTGGTCGCACATCCTGCTTATCTTCATCTTTGCCAACATGCTCCCCTATTCCAAGCATTTTCATGTTTTCATGTCGGTTCCCAATGTCTTTCTTTCCCGACTGGAACCACTCGGCAAGATCACCAATATGGATAACATTACCCGGGAGGTGCGTTTGATGCTGAACCCCGACACCGCTTTTACTTCGACGGCTGCTGATGCGCCGGTAGAACGTTTCGGCGTAAAGGATGTTGAGGACGTTACCTGGAAAAACTATTTTGATTCTCTGGCCTGCACCGAATGCGGCCGGTGCACCTCGGTTTGTCCTGCAAATATTACAGGCAAGCTCCTCTCTCCGCGGAAAATCATCATGAACGTGAGGGCACGAATGAAGGAAAAAGGACCGGGAATGGTGAAGAACGGAAAAGATTTCGCAGACCACAAATCATTGCTCAGGGACTACATTTCAGAGGAGGAGTTGTGGGCCTGCACCACCTGCAATGCCTGTGCAAAGGAATGTCCCATCAACATCAACCATCCCAGCCTGATTGTTGATATGCGGCGATACCTGGTGATGGAAGAGGCCACTGCCCCGGGTTTGCTGAAAACCATGTTCAGCAATATTGAAAACAATGGCGCACCCTGGCAGTATTCGCCTGAAGACCGGCTACTTTGGATGAAGGAACTTGAAATGAATGAAAACAAATCAGTGATTCTATCTGTTTGATGACCATGGAAACCCGGAAACTTGAAATACCCATCATGGCAGAATTGTTTGCCCGTGGCGAAAAACCCGAATACCTCTTTTGGGTGGGTTGTGCCGGTGCCTACGACGATCGTTATAAAAAAGTCACCCGTGCCTTTGTGAAAATACTGGCACATCTGAATGTCAGTTATGCCGTGCTGGGCAAAGAGGAGAACTGTACAGGCGATCCCGCCCGTCGCGCAGGCAATGAGATGTTGTACCAGATGCAGGCTCTTCAGCTGATTGAAATATTCAAAACCTACGATATCAGGAAGATCATCACCATCTGCCCGCATTGCTTTAATATCTTCAAAAACGAATACCCAGACCTTGGCGGAAATTATGAAGTGATCAACTACATTCAGTTCCTTGACCAGCAGATCATGGCAGGAAGGCTCAGGATCGACCGTGCGGCGCTTGGAAATGCACGTATCACCTATCATGATCCCTGTTACCTGGGCAGGGCCAACGATATTTATGCTGAACCCCGATCCATTCTTAAAACACTGACATCGAACCTGGTGGAGATGGAGCGAAACAAGAGCTTTGCCTTGTGTTGCGGCGCCGGTGGTGCCCAGATGTTCAAAGAGGCGGAGAAAGGAACCAAAGAGGTGTATATGGAACGGACGGAGGAGGCGCTGCGTACCGGGGCAGAAATCATCGCCACTGCCTGCCCATTCTGCATGACCATGCTTACCGATGGTGTGAAATATAAAAACAAGGAGGAAGAGATAAAAAATTACGATATTGCAGAACTGATTGCACTTTCGTTGAACCTGTAATCCGGAATCATCATTAAAATTGACAAAGTTGATAAAGAGTTGTTGACCGCGAGGAGGCAAAAATGAAAAATGTAATTTAGCGGAATGGCGGTTAACTAAACGCAAAGACAAACCCAAAACAAATATCAATGGAGAAAAAGAGCGTACTGAAAAGCGGCGAGTTCCTCGTCAACGAAGTAGATGCCAACGACATCTTCATCCCTGAAGAATTCAATGAAGAACAATTGATGATTGCCCAGACCTGCCGGGATTTTCTTGAAACGGAACTCTATCCGAACCTCGATAAAATAGATTCGCCTGACATTGAACTGATGAAAGCCACGCTGAAAAAAGCGGGTGATTTGGGTTTGATGGGTATTTCAATCCCTGAAGAATATGGAGGGTTCGGGCAATCTTTTCTGACCCAGATGCTGGCAGCTGAAACCATCGGCGCGGGATACTCCTTTTCGGTAGCCTTCATGGCCCATACCGGGATCGGAACGTTACCCATCATGTATTATGGCAATGAGGAACAGCGCCAGAAATACGTGACACGGCTTGCAACCGGCGAACTTATCGGGGCTTATTGCCTCACGGAACCGGGTGCAGGCAGCGATGCCAACTCAGGAAAGACCACTGCTGTGCTTTCGGAAGACGGGAAGCATTATATTCTCAACGGACAAAAAATGTGGATCACCAACGCCAACTTTGCCGATACCCAGGTGGTTTTTGCCAAGATCGACAAGGACAGGGTTTTAAGCGCGTTCATTGTAGAACGCAAATTTCCGGGAGTGGTAGTCAATCCCGATGAACACAAGATGGGGATCAAGGGTTCTTCCACTGCACAAATCTTTTACAACGATGTCAGGGTTCCTGTTGAGAACCTGATCGGTACCCGTGGCGAAGGTTTCCGCATTGCCCTGAGTATCCTTCACATGGGCAGGCTCAAACTGGGCGCCAATGTGATGGGCGCTTCCAAGAAAGCCATTACCGATTCGGTTAAATATGCCAATGAACGCAAACAATTCGGATCACCCATCTCCACTTTTGGCGCCATAAAATATAAACTGGCCGAACAGGTTATCCGCACTTTTGCTCTCGAATCGGCCATTTACAGGGTAAGCCGGGATATCGATACGCAAATTGAACAAAACAAGGCTGAAGGAATGGATAAAGGAAGAGCCAGCATTGAAGGGATCAGCCATTATGCCGTTGAAGCCGCGATCCTGAAGGTATTCGGTTCAGAGGTTCTTGATTATGTGATTGACGAAGCTGTTCAGATCCACGGTGGAATGGGATATTCTGCCGAGATGGATGTGGAGCGCGGCTACCGCGATTCACGCATCAACCGTATTTTTGAAGGCACCAATGAGATTAACCGCCTGCTCGTTGTTGATACCGCCATGAAACGTGCCATGAAGGGCGATTTTGATCTTTTCGGTGAAGCTGAAAAGCTCTACGCAGCATTGGATACCATGAATGCTTGTGAGACTGAAGGAGAATCCTATTTCCGGAAAAAGCAGGGATGTATCAGGAATTTCAAGAAAGCCATACTCCTCGCCATTCATGCGGCATCCAAACAGTTTGATAAAAAACTGGTCTTTGAACAGGAGGTGCTGAACAACCTCACCGACATGATCATTGAAGCCTACGTATGCGAATCAACTGCCCTGCGTCTGGAAAAGATGGAACACATGAAAGGAGCTGAGAAAACCTCCATTTACAGGGATATCCTCGATATTCTGGTATATGATGCTTCCGGGAAAATCAGAAAAGCAGGTCATGATGCCATAAACTCCCTTGCTTCAGATGAATATGCTGCACGATTAAACCCAGCCATAGATTTGCTTACCACCCTTCCAGGGGTAAATGTGAAAGAGGCCAGGAGGAGAATTGCGGCAAGGTTAATTGAGGAAAACGCGTACAGGTTTTAATCTTTCCTGTTTTTAAGCGCTTCCTTTAGTAATTTCCGGAGACTTTCTTTTTCGAATGGCTTGGCAATGTAGTGCGTTAGCCCGCCCGACATGATGTGTTCCTTTTCATGAAACGTAGCGAAGCCGGTTACCGCAATGATGGGGACGCTTGCATATCCTTTGATGGACCTGATCTCTCTTGTGGCGCTGATCCCATCCATTTCCGAACTCAGGTTGATGTCCATCAGAATTGCGTCATAAACCTTGGCCCGCGCCATCTTTACCGCTTCGAATCCATCGTAAACCTTATCAATCGAAGCTAAATCGCTGATATACCGTCCAAACAGATCACAGTTTATTTGATTGTCTTCGACAATCAGCACATATGGTCGGTGCTCTGGCGCCAATCCCTTTTCTTCAGGTTCCTTTTTCTTGTTCAAGGATTTTCCTGAAAGCACACTTGAAATTGTTCCTTTTTCAGTAGTGACAGGGAACCGTAAAAAAAAGGTAGATCCCTCTCCCGGCCGGCTTTCCACAAAAATTTCACCATGCATGATATCGGTAAGTTTCTTGCATAAAGTCAATCCTAACCCTGTACCTTCATAGATTCTGCCCAGACCTTCACTTCCCTGCCGGAAAGGTTCGAAAATGAATTTCATCTGCTTGGGAGAAATGCCTATTCCCGTGTCCGTTATTTGAATCAATGCAGATTTTTCGCCATATCTGTTTTCGGTTTCAACCTTAACAGATACAGAGCCTTTTTTAGTGAATTTGACGGCATTATCGATGAGATGATGGATGATATTGCTGAACAGGTTACGGTCAAGGTGTAACGTGAGCTCCGATGGACAATCGAGGACTATTTGGATATCCCTTTTCCGTGCAATGTCCCTGAAATTTGATATAACCTCCTTGATGACGGAAAACAGGTTAACCTCCTGTATATCAATGGCTGTCCGATCGGATTCGAGCGCTGCAAGATCCAGTATGGAATTCAGGGTAGCCATTAAACGTTTTCCTGAAGACACAATGTTATCGGCCATTTCAATGTTATCTGGGTCGGTTTGTTCATCCTTGAGAAACTGGGCAAATCCTAAAATCCCGTTCATTGGAGTGCGCAATTCATGGCTGATATTTAGCAATAAAGACGACTTCAGCCGGCTTGATTCCTCTGCCCTTTCGATCGTCATTTTCAATTCATTCTCCATCTTTTTGCGTTCCGTGATATCACGGGCCAATCCCCACATACCCATCTGTTTTCCGGCATCATTCAGAATGATATAGGAGCTCAATTCCACCGGAAAAACCGTTCCATCCTTCCGGATGTATTCCTTTTCATAAACCCCGGAATAGCCTAACTCAACAATTTTCCTGAAATGTATTTCCTGTTCAACCTTGTGCCATTTGACAGGAGTGATCTGCTGGTAGGTGAGTTCTGTCAATTCGTCGAAAGTATACCCGACCATCTGTTCAAATGCCCTGTTACATTCGGTAAATTTTCCCTCCAAATCTGTCGCAACCCAACCATCACGGATGTTTTCAAAAAGTTCACGCCATTTCCTGTCGCTTTTGTGCATCGCCTCCTCCGACAGTTTTTGTTTTTTGCGTATCGCTGCATCCCTGAGTTCCCGTTCAACGGCTGGGACTAACCGGCTGAGACTGCCTTTCATTACGTAATCGGTGGCGCCCATCTTCATGGCTTTCACAGCAATCGCCTCTCCCATCACACGGGATACGAATATGAAGGGAATGTTAAGGTCGTATTTCCGGACCACGGTTAAAGCAACAAGACCACTGAATCCCGGCATCTCAAAATCAGATAAAACCAGTTCCCAGTTTTCCTGTTCCAGGGCATTTTTCAAATTGTTTTGAGTATCTACCCGTTTCGAGAAAACTTCAGCGGAAATTTGTTGCAATTCCTTTAAAAGAATGTTGTAATCTTCTTCAGAATCTTCAACAATCAGAACACGCAACGCTTTCTTCATTGGATCTGGGATTTGGAGCAATGTTATGGTAAAATAATATATTTCAAGTAAAAATAGAAATTTTAAAAACACAAACCATCGCAGGATGAATAATAATTTTAGAAATTATAAAGGTTGACAATGAAGCAACTGTTGCAAAAGGTCGGGGAAATCCTCTTTTATTTTTACAGCAAAGTACGAAAAAACCTATATTTGCTGCACTGCAGGAAGAAGGACATTTCCACGATTTTTCTTCAACCAATTGAACAATTTCTGACATACCATGAGAATATTGCTTATCAGTCCGGGTAGCTATGAAGACATCGACAGCCGAATAACCCGGGAGATTCCTTATCTTTTTGCAAAATCGCTGTTTTCACCGCATGCAGTAGCTGCAATTGCCGCGTTGACTCCCCGCGAACACGATGTGGAAATTCATGATGAATTCTCCCGCGGGCCTGTGGATGCAATCCTGAAAACAGGAAAGTATGACATTTTCGGGATCTCAGTAACCTCCAACCAGGTCAAACGCTCTCTTCTCATCGCAAGCCTTTGTAAGAAATATGCCCCTTCTGTGCTGGTGGTCGTAGGTGGGATTGGCGTTGAACATTTCATTCAACAGCACCATGAAGATATCGATGTGGTATTTCATGGAGAAGCAGAGGAGACCTGGCCCAGGTTTCTTGAAGATTATAATCAGGGCAGGTTTCAAAAGGTTTATAAGAATGTTTCAAAACCCGACATGACCAAAACCCCTGCTCCACGATGGGATCTGTTGTCAAAGGATATCTCCTCCTATACAGCCGTATTGGTTCAGACGACACGCGGATGCCCGTTCGATTGTAGTTTTTGTGATGTGATCTACACGTATGGCCGTAAACCACGAAGTAAAACGATCGAACAGGTTCTGGAGGAGGTGAGAATCCTCAGTGAATTGAAAGTTAAAATGATCTTTATTGCCGATGATAACTTTGCCTGTGATAAAAAGTACACCAAGGATTTATTGAGAAGGCTTATCGCACTGAATAATTCGTTTAAAACCCCCATCGAATTCCTGACCCAGATTGACATTACCATTGCGAACGATGCTGAAATGCTGACCCTTTTAGCCGATTGCAACTTCCAGGCAGTCATGATCGGCATTGAATCGGTGAACGAGGATTCCCTTAAAGATTATAACAAGCTTCAGAATTTCAGGATCCCGGTCCGTGAAGCGATTCACCGGATTCAGTCATACGGTATCGTTGTGCTTGCCCACATGATCATTGGTGCCGATTCGGATGATGCCAGCACGTTTCAGAAAACCGCGGATTTCATTGCCGATGCCAATATCGTCCATCATTTATGTCATCCCCTTGCCGCCCCCCCGGGGACCAGGATGTGGTATCAGCTCAAACGTGAAGGACGGCTGGTTTCAACTGATCTGGATGCCATTCACGATAATCTTGACATCATCTCCAATATCATCCCAAGGCAGATGACCCGGGTTGAGCTGTTTTCAGGACTGGCCGATTATTGGGAATCCATATACAGTCCCTACAAATTTGAGCAACGGGCAAAGTCATTCATCCGGGGAATCACCTATAAACCAGCCATCAAAGAGCCCGGCCTGGCCGAGGTTTGGGCGCTGCGGAAGATGCTTTCAAGGGTGATCACATTTTTCCTTTTCGAAGCCGGCAAAGAGCACCGGAAAGCCTTCTTTTCAATTCTTGGTACTGCCATCCGGAGAGGAACTTACCTTTTACCAAAGATCATCTATCTCTATACCTGTTACCTGGTGGATTATAAACGATCGATGTACGATGCGGTTGTTGCCCGGAAATATGTGCAATGGGAAAAAGACAATCCCGATAAAATCATCATCGAAGATCCCCATACCCCGGTATCTGAAAATATCCGTGAACAGGCTTCCACGATTTTCACTGCAGCGTACAGTCAGGTGAGGTTAAAAATCTCACGGAAAGAAAAGCTTTATTCTACCGTTGTTACAGCCATGATCGATTACAACGACCGGTTTGGAGGATCCCTTGAAACCTTTGACCAATACCACAAAGATCAGTTGAAAAACACTTGCGACCGAATCATTGGCACGGTTGAAGAGATCACGGAGGATCCGTCACAGGAACTCCCCACCATCCCACCCGCAGGCTTTACCCGTGAAATTCTCGACTCTCTCGACAATGCCGTACGGTACCGGGACCACCACAACGGAATGAATTGACTTCCATATTATCCTTACTATTCCGACCCAACAGGCCGACAAAAAATCGCATCCTGTTCCTCCCGCCATAACCATGAAGATTCATTAAAAAAAGAAATGATTTGAATTGAAAATCAGTTCAGGCATCTGCATTAATGCCCATGGATGCATACTATTTGATTCCTCTACCCAAAATAAACTGTTGCGTTTCAGCCAATAATTTAATCATGTTTCCCGTACAACTTCTGATCAATTATAGTATTTTTGACCGTAAAACAAAGAAGTGTGGCTGCATAAGGATACTGGAAACAAAAAAAATCAAATTGTGAAAAAACTATTTTTTTTACTCGTGATGGTACTTATGGCTACTCACCACTTAAATGGGCAAATCCCTGATGATACGAACGGACGGCTCTACCGGTTGTGCAAGACATGGGGATACTTCAAATATTTCAGTCAGCACAAATGTGAACTGAAATGGGATACTCTTCTGAACACAACCGTTAACGCGGTTTTACTGGCGAACAGCAATGCTGAATTCAACAATGCCCTGATGAACATGTTCAATAAGGTTGGCAACAACTCAACTCCCGCAGCTCCAGGTACTGAACCCGACACCAACATCAATTTCGACAATTCCTGGATAACAGATCCCCTGTTTTCCCAACAGGTAAGGGATTTTCTCGATATCTTTACCACAAACCTCGCTCCTGACACGTCGTCCTGTCTGGTTAAATTCAATGACTACACAGACCCGGCTTATATCAGTTACATTGATTTCAGGGATGATCCTGTTTCCATGCCAACCAACTATACCAATGAAGCGAATCGTTTGACCACCATGTTCTATTACTGGAATGCCATCAACTATTTTTTCCCTTACCGGAACATCATGGACCAAGCCTGGGACAGCACATTATACCAGTTTATTCCGCTGATCAGACAAGCTCCCCAGAACATTGATTTTCATAAAACTTTTCTGAAAATGGTCACCAGGATCAATGACACACACGGTTTTACAGGAAGCCCGCTTTTATCAAATGTGTTCTGGGGAGGAAATTATCTTCCAAAACTATATTTTACACGGGTTGACAGCCTTTGTGTCGTAACCAGGGTGCAGAATGTGCAGGGTGTTTCTCCCGGAGATGTATTGACCGGGTTAAAAGGAATACCCATTCATGAGATTGAGGATTCACTCTCGCTCTATATTCCGGCATCTGATCCTGCAGCCTTTTTCAGGGAGGTCTATTATAAAATGTTGCTGGGATCATATAATACCAACATCGACATGACATTTTCAGACAGCAACAATATCACTTACACTGTTTCTGTCAAAAGATCAACAGATTTAAATTCCTGGTATAACTGGAAAAACAATACCGGCCTGACCTCCTCCTATTTTATCACAGACTGTGATTACGGTTATGTGAACATGGGATTGCTTCAATCGTCAGAGGTGCCAGCCATGTATGATCTGCTCAAAGACACGCCTGCCATCATTTTTGACATTCGCAATTACCCCAACGGAACCCTATGGGATATCGGCCCGCTTTTGTTCTCCGGACCCATCACCAGTGCTGTATATTATGATCAGGCGCTGGCTCTTCTGCAAGCTCCCTACAATTACCATTATTTCCCTGGATGGTATTACGAGGATAATGATTATTCCAATCTCGGAATCTGGTCAAATCCCGACGCTTATTCGGGTCAAGTTTATATCCTGGTGAACGAAGAAACCCAAAGTCAGGCTGAATACACCTGCCAGTATTTCAGCCATCATCCCAATTCCAAAGTTTTCGGTACGCAAACGGCCGGCGCCGATGGCAATATCAGTTATCTGACCTTCCCCGGTGGACTGTACACCTATTTCACCTCTCTTGGATGGTATTATGCCGATGGATACCAGCAACAGCGTAACGGGGTAAAGATCGATACCATAGTTTCACCGACCCGTGAAGGGATCAGGCAGGGGAAGGATGAGATCCTTGCAGCGGCGCTCGATTGCAATACGGGTATTGTAAATGCAAGCGAAGCAGCCTGCCATATTGCTGTCTATCCCAATCCGGTCTCAAATCACTCTCTGAACATCGCCCTCACCCTTGTAAACAATACTGATGTATCCATAACCCTTTCCGGTCTGACAGGTAATGTCATCCAACAGCAATCGATGATTGGAGTATATGGCAATCATGTCCTGACAGTTAAAATCCCGGATGTAGCATCCGGACTGTACCTGCTGAAGGTGCAATATGGAAATGAAATATTCAACACCAAAGTGGTAGTAGAGTAGTCCTCGAAATTTGCAAAATCATCTGCATAAATGAAATCAGCCACCTGCAGTTTTCATTGCAAGTGGCTGATTTTCCTGTGACTCCGGAGGGAGTCAAACCCCCAACCTTCTGATCCGTAGTCTTTTTTTACTGGTAATTTTCCATTTTGAATACATTATGAGATATTGCTGCAAATGTAGTATTATCAATTGATTGTTGTTAATAATTAATTAGGCAATTACCTGAAAGACGAAATATCGACCAAAGCAAGGAAAAGGAATGCTGCCTCTTTTTCAAGTTTTCTGGAAGCGACCTTCACGAAATTCATCACGATGTACCCGCACAACTCACGATTCACGATTCACGATTCATGCGTCACGTAGTACGTGACACGTGTCACGCTCAGCGATTAATCAGCACCTTCTTTATGACTTTTCGTTCCTGGCTGATAAAGATCACCGAATACATGCCATCAGGCAGCTGATGAACGTCGATGTTCTCCTGATGGATCCCATTGACCTTGAATTCGGCCGTCTGGTGAACCATCACACCCAAGGTGTTGATGATCTGAATCCGGAAGTCTTCGGCATGAGATGAGCTGACTTCGGTCGTGAACAAACCCTTGTTTGGAACCGGAAAAACCCTGCATGAAATGGTCTCGTTTTCCCCCACTCCTACTTCGGCAATATACACCTGGTTGGAAGAATCTGAATAGCATCCTTCAAGGTCTACCACGGTAAGGTACCATCCCGGATTTCCTGCAGGTACTTCGTAAACCTGCGAAGTGGCGCCCGTAACTGCTGTCCCGTTCCGGAACCATTGGTTTCCTTCATAGGCACTGCTTGTAAGGGTGTTGCCGGTTGCTGTCACCACAGGTGTTACCGGTTGCGGATTCACTATAACTGCAAAAGAGGGTGATACTGCACCCGTTCCGCAACTGTTGGTGCCGAACACAGTCACATTGCCTGAGACCGCATTAAGACCAAAGTCGACAAAGATGGAATTGGTATTGGCCCCGGAGGCAATAGAAGCTCCGGCAGGCAAAGTCCAGGTGTAACCAGTAGCATTGGCAATCGGATCAATCGAGTATGCAACGCCTGTCACATCCTGGCATACTTCTGCCGTCCCGGTGATTGCTCCGGCGTTGCCTGGCAGGTAGGTCACCCCAACCTGCAATGGAGGCGAGGATGGACCGTTTCCGCAGATACTGTTGCCCGAAACTGTAACCGTACCGGGGAAGGCATTGGCTGCAAAATCAACCAGGATCGAGTTCGTATATTGTCCCGCCACGATGGTTGCTCCCTGGGGTAATGTCCAGCTGTAGGCCGAGGCTCCAGTTACCGGTGCAACAGAATAGCTTACTCCGGTGGAAGGGGCGCAAACTGCCGACGGACCGGTGATCGATCCGGCAGCCCCCGGTAAACCATTCACGTTGACGTTCAGCTGAGAAGGAGTGGCTGCCGCACATCCGTAAGTATTGCTGTAATTGACCTTAACCCATTGTGCCCCGGGGGTGTTCCACATTACCTGAATCTGGTTGGACCCTCCTCCCCAGGTAATGGTTCCGCCTGCAGAGATGGTCCACACGTAGCCTGTCATGCCTGATTCGGTGGTGTAATTATAGTAACCCGAATTGGCACACAGGTCGTTGGAACCGGTGATGGTTGGCACAGGAAGAGGATTTACGGTAATGGTCACGCTGTTTGTGGGCAGGGGCCCTCCGCTGGTGCCGGTGGAATTCTGCATCTGCCTGAAGTAAGTCGTTGCGGTGAGGGTTCCCGGACTGTAGGTTGCACCCACCTGGCCCGCGATGTTGGTAAACACCACATTGTCGGTAGAACTCTGCCACTGATAGGTAGGCGAAGTCCCGTTGGGAGGAGTGCTTGTGAGTGTGGGGGCAGCAGAACCGTTGCAGACCGAAGCGTTTGAAGAGACAACACCGGGAACAAGGATGGGATAATTCACGGTCACTGTCGAGAGGGCACTGTAGGCGGAAGCGCAGGTCCCGGCCATCACTTCCACACGGTAATCGTAAACACCCACGGCCCCGGGAGTTTCAGAATAGGTTGGCAGGGTATTCACGATATCGGTCCAGGACCCGCCGTTAAACCGCTTCTGCCATTTCTGGATGACCCCTGTATACCCACCCAGTGTGAGGGTTCCGGTGGAAGAGCCGATCAGGATGGACACCGCGGCAGGAGTAATACTGCCACCTACCGAAGCCGGATTCACGGTGACATTATATACTGCAGGAGAGGGACCAGGGATTCCGCTGGAGTTCTGGTAATTTACGCTGACCGATTGTGATCCAGTCGTGTTCCAGGTTACGGTTACAGTATTGCTGGCGGATGTGCCTCCGGCGGTAACCGTACCACCTACCACGGTCCAGGCGTAGTTCGATTTCCCCGCCTGGGTTGTGTAAACATTTCCAGTTACCCCTGAACAAACAACAGTCGGTCCCGAAGTGATGGAAGGTGTGGGTACCATGTCAAAGGTGAGATCGGCACCGTAATATTTTAACGTGCCTACCGTCCCTACAGCCCTGTAATGGTAGAGTGTATTGACGGTCAGACCCGTCAGTGCCTTGGTAATCACGGTTGAGGTATTCCCTGTAACAGGTGAAGGTATGGCGGCTACACTGCTTCCGTAAGCGGTCGTGAGACCGTACTCGAAGGAAGTAACCACATTTTGCGAACAGGCATTCACCGTGCCGTTCATGACAGCTGCAGTTTGAGTGACAGAAGTTGCAGCCGTGGTAGTTACCTGGGGCATTTCATAAGCGCCGATGGTAGGAACACTTGCTCTCGTAATTCCGGCATAGTCGGTCGTGATGCCCGGAACCGGGGTTCCCGCAACGAGCAGGGGTTGCTGTGGATGAAGATCCGTAGACGAAACAAACAATGGATCTGTACTAAGAGTATTGGCATCCTGTCCGGTAACTGTTTTCCACGCAGCCAGGCTACCCTGGTTAGAACCACCATAATAGCTAAAGGGTCCCGTCACAGTATAAAAATCATTGTAGTCGGAAATCAGAGCGCCGTGGTTAAGAAAATACAAAACAAAATTGTTCGTGCCGACCTGGCCTCTCAGGTTGGAGAAAATGTTGTTTTTTAACTCGAGGTTATTATATGTCCAGAAGTTAAAAGCAATGGATGATCCTAATGATGTTGGACCGCTGATGTGGATATCATTGTAATAGAATTTAAAATTCATACCG
>Ga0247841_10008173_pt1 | contig 15209 bp, 19 predicted proteins | sample LaCruzMarch2015__2_FD_192410 | JGI IMG/M metagenome (GOLD analysis project Ga0247841, IMG submission 192410) | Freshwater microbial communities from meromictic Lake La Cruz, Castile-La Mancha, Spain - LaCruzMarch2015_18m | ecosystem: Environmental > Aquatic > Freshwater > Lake | place: Spain...
GCCTTTTCATTAAAAAATGGTTTGATTAAGTTATACCTACTTTTTATTTCGCCCAATTGATCCATACAACTTAATGGAGTCCTTCTAATATAAATAATTACCTAGTTTATTTCGTTACAATTACTTAGCTACGGGGCGTTTCTCCGTAGTGGTAGTATCGTACGCCATTTGTTAGAACCAGTGGCTAACGACGTTTCCATCACAGAAGCACCACAGTTCACAGAGAACGCACAGATACGAACTAAAAACTGGAAAACCATAACAAAGCCCTTCCTTAAAAACGCAATGCATCCCGAGTGGGCCAGACCCATAGCTGGCTCCGTGCGGCTGTGTGTGGGACCGGGCAGCGGAGGCCCGCCGGGGCGCGGGGAGGCAGAGCTCTCGTACTGAAGTCGACTTTTTTTGCCCTGAATTGAAGTTAAAGACATTCCGCAAAATCCTTCGGGTCCACTCTGGCCTGCTTCAAAATGCCTTTTAATGTGCCGATATTCAGTTAGGGGTGCTTTGGCACAACTGTTCCTACCTTTCCCTCTGAGTTCTCCTTCCAATGGAAACTCCTCAAGGTAAAGTTCTGTAGCCTCCTTCAGATTGGCAACGGCCTCTTCGATAGTAAAACCCTGGCTCACTGTCCCAACTTCAGGGCACTCAGCGATGTACATTTCCTCTTCCTTGTGAATCACCGCAGTTAGAACGAACATGAGATCACAGTCCTCTTTTTACGCATTCGGATAGATAAAATAGGCGGGCCATCAGGGCCTTTCTATCTGATGAGATCTTGCAGATGGCCGCGCCACCCCGCCCGCGCGCGTGTGGGCGGCGGCCTAGTGCGACTGTGGAGAGACGTAGCCTGCCTGAGAAACGGTCGCCAGGGGCGATCAGTCTTCTCATGCAAAGTAGGACTATCGCTCACACTATGATTTTTCCGTACTCGATCCCCTTTCCAAACAGAGGAGCTTCTCCTTCATCTCTGTACCCCAGAGATATCCCCCCAAGCCCTTCTTGGCGACCACGCGGTGACAGGGCACGAGAATGGCAAAAGGATTGCTGGCCATGGCCCGGCCCACGGCCCGCGCCGCCCCCGGCTTGCCTGCGCGCTCTGCTACCTGGCCATAGGTCCTGGTCTCGCCGCGCGGGATCGCCTGCACCAGGGCATAAATCTGCTTTTGAAAATCGGTGCATGCCGACATATCCAGCTTCGCCCTTGGGCAAGGCGTGCCCCACTCCAGGTAGGCGGCGATCTCCAGAGCCAGCTCGGATCTATCAACGGGCATTTCCTGGGAAAAATAGATCCTGGTTACCATCCCTTCGCGCCATTCTATCCGGAGATAGCAGGCCAAAGATGGAACGAAGGCACCGGACGTCATCCTTTGATGATCTCTTGAATGGTCTTGAAGCGGCCCAGTTCGATCATCTCCACCTTAAGCAGGACGGTGTCGAGGATGGCTACACTGGAGAGACCGGTGAAGTGGCCCCAGATCTCGCCGGGATTGACCAGGAGCGTCTTGCCCTGCCTCGTCACCTCGGCGCGGTGGTTGTGGCCGCGAACCACGACATCGTAGAGCTGTGAGGCTACTACTGCGCACACCAGCGCCTCCTCGGTGCCGTGCAGGAGGGCGATCTTCAGGCCGTCCGCCTCGATCTCTCCAAAGTCGCCCAGGTACTCGCCTCCCACGCGGGCAAACTCGCGCAGCAGGCCCACGCGGTCGCCGTCGTTATTTCCGTAGACGAGCTTGACGGGAATGGCAAAGCCTTCGAAGGTATAGCAGTTGCCCGAGCCGATCATGTCACCGGCAAAGAGCACCAGATCCACTTTCTTTTGAGAAAAAACCCGCAGAGCATCCTTGACGCCTTGGATACTGTCATGGGCATCGGACATAATTCCTATAAGCATCGCATAATCCGCTGAATCGCATCCCATAATTATATTTTGCCATAGCACTGCCCCCACCAAAAAGCGTTTTGCGGGCTTCAGGCTCGAAGGGCTTAAGTACAAGGAATTACCTGGTAGCGAGAGGCCCGCCTTAACTCAGCCTGGTAGAGTGCGCGGCTGTAGTATGTCTCGCACCGTAGAGGTGCTACGCGCAGTCACCGCGATGTCCCCGGTTCGAATCTGGGAGGCGGGATCTGTCTATTGTCCGGATGGTGTAGTGGCCCATCATGAAAGCCTGTCGAGCTTTCGACCCGGGTTCGAATCCCGGTCCGGGCGTAATCCGGCCAGCGAGCCAAAAGGGGCCTGGCAAAATCAGAGACTGATTTTGCAAGGCCCTTCTAAGATCTTTTTATTTCTTGAGAGGTTCCAATAGGTATTAAGCGGAACAGACATCTCTGCAATGCGAATCTCTACGGCCTGTAAAAGAAAACGAAATCTAATTCCCAAAATAATATCAGATTATATAAATAATAGTAATGCAAATTCAAAAACATAAATCTAACCAATCAGAATCTTGCCATGCTTGTCGATCTTTCCTTCATAGATCCTGGTAGAGCTGATGCGGACAAGATCCTGAGCCAGTTGATACTCAACCACGGATATCCGGAGCGGCTTCAGGTTTTTCTTTGCTCTTAGCCGGTTGATCTTTTCAGCCATGGGCAAGGTCTCCGGAGAGACGACAATAAAATCAAAGTCTTCATAGATGGAGGAGCCGCATTGATCGTCGATCTTTATGATGTTGGCATGCTTGATGCCAAAGCACCTTTGCACGACCGCCCGCAAATTCTTCTCCCTTGTCTCAAAATCGCGCACGGCTCGGGTTCGGCTCTCTCTGGCCATCTCGTCGGAGGTGAGACCAATTACCACTTCGCCCTCTCCTCCCAGATCATAGGCACGCCTCAGCAAGGAGATATGCCCATCATGAATGGGATCGAAGGTTCCTCCGACTGCAACTCTGGCCATCAGGCCCGCTAAAGAGAGAGCCGTATAAGTACTTGACGGCCTTTCCCGGCCTCTCTATTTTCAGGCACCTGTGGTGAGCCTGTAAGTCAAACCCCAAAGGCCATCAGAGCAATGAAGAAAGCCGGAAGACCTTCGCACCACTCTGAGGTGCAGCCACAGGCCAGACGATGGCCGCCAAACTACCAGATTAATCGCGAAGGCAAAAAGAGGCTGTACACAAAAAACATGCGTCTATTGTGGCGGCAAGCTCAGTGCATCCCTAAGCGTTCCTTTATCGCTCTGACATCGGCCTCTATTTGTCTCGCATATCCTGGTTGAATGTCTTCCCTCATGCCTTTGATCTCATCCAGTGTCAGATCAGAGGTTTTCCGCACTGCTTTGAGATCATTTCTCATGTCCAAGAGCAGTGGAATAGCTTTGTTAAGCTGGTTGGAAGTGCAAACTTGGGCATACTCACCAGCTCTCATAACCTCGCCCTCAAAGTCCTCAAAAGCAATATTCGATACCCTTGAGTGCTCGGGCTTTTGGGTCTCTACCAGCTTCTTAAAATCTGCGATTGCTTCTTCATCGCCTTCGACCAGGGCTATTACCTCCGGTTCCTTCTCGCCCGTCCTATTGCGGGCATGAAAGCCCTTGAGACCCATGTCTATGGCATTACTCATCAGGAAGTATCTGTAGCCGACCTCATGGACTTTGGGACCGGTTATCTTAATTTTCAGCTTCATGTTCTCCCTTGATATGTATCTGTAAGACTATTTGACTGTTTCCTCAATATTTCAGATTCGCCGTCCCCGGAAGCGCTCCAGGATCTTGGTCACAATGCGGCTGGAGCTGCAAAGAAGGCAGGGCTCATGCTCCTCGATACGCACAATCCGGGGATAGAGGCCGCGGCGAAACAGCTCCGCCTGCAAAGCCGCCTCATCAAAATGCTGATCATAGCCCAGCGTGATTATGTCCGGGTTTTGCTGCTCAACCGTCCGGAAGATATCCTTCTCCTCGCCCAGCACGGCTCTGTCCACGACCTTGAGGGACTCCACCATTCTCAGTCTCTGCTCCTCAGGCAGGATGGGCTTGGGCTTGTGGCGCACATTCACATCCCTGGCAACAATTACCACCAGCTCATCACCTAACGCTCTGGAGTGCTCCAGGTAGAGGACGTGGCCGGGATGGAGAAGGTCAAAGGTGCCCGTGGCGACTACCAGCGTCAAGGCCTGTCCTCTTTAAATTCGTCATCATCATCGAAATCGTCATCAAAGCCATCGTCCTTGAACTCCACATCTAAAATGGCCAGATCGCGCCGCCTTCCCGCACCATCATAGCAGGCGAAGCTTTGCTCGTCAAAAGGCGGGCCGACAATGATGTTGTAGTCCCCGGTGCGAGAGAAAAAGATGAGGTCCGGCTCAGACGGCCGAAGATCCCCGGAAGGATGGCTATGCGCTGAGCCCGCTACCTGCATGTTGGGCAGCATGTAGAGGCGAACCAGAGCGCTCATGCGGGAGCTTTCCGTGCCGGGCAGGATGAGAACCTCGGTGATGATCTCCTTGTCAACCTGAAGCAGCCCTGCGAACTCCACCGGCAGAGAGGAACGGGACGCTTCTAAGATGAACTGCAACGTATCCCTTGCAATGCCGCGCACCTTTCTCGTCCTCATCATCTCACAGCGCCTCCGCTTGGCAAGGGCGCAGATGAATGCAGTCTCCCGCCAATACTCGTTTCAGCTCATCCCCGCTCTGAAGGAGAAGGGCACCGTCCTCTGCCAGATCCACGGCCTGGCCTACCAGGTCGCCTGCTGCGGAGGTAATGCGCACCTGCCGATTCAAGGTGAGCGAGCGGCTGCGCCACTCTTCATAAATCTCTTTGCTTCCCATACTTTCGTAGGCCACTTCTATCTCCTCAAGAATCCGGCAGATCAGCTCGCACCTATCGATGTCGTGGCCAAGCTCTGCCGCCAGAGAGGTCGTTCTCCACTCGGTGGGAAAGCCGGACGGGTTATTATTGGCATTGAAGCCCAGCCCCACCACGGCATAATCCAGCCGGTCCACCTCTGCGCCTACCTCCATGAGTATGCCGCAGATCTTCAGCTCCCGGATCAAGAGGTCGTTGGGCCACTTGATGCCAGCATCCAGGCCGAACCGGGAGGAGAACACACGACAGAGAGCTACGCTCGCGGCCATGTTTATCTGGTAGACAAGATTGAGCGGCATTCTTGGCTTTAAGATGAGGCTCATCCAGATTCCACCAGGAGGCGAAGTCCAGGGCCGGGAGAGTCTGCCCCGGCCTTCTTTCTGGGTCTCGGCCAGGATGACGGTGCCGTTCGGGCAATCGCGGGCCAGAGAGAGGGCAGCCGCATTGGTGGAGCCAACCTCGTCAAAGATGCGCATTTCTCTTCCCAGCCACTTTGTTTGAAGGCAGCAGGAGATGCGGTCCGCATCCAGAAGGTCGAGCTTTTTGACCAATTTGTAGCCCTTCCCGGTAGAGGCGGAGACCTCATATCCCCTCTGGCGAAGGACCTGGATCTGCTTCCAGACAGCGGCGCGGGAGATGGCGAGCCTCTTGGCCATCTCCTCGCCCGATACCCACTCTCCAAAGTTTAGAAATGAGAGGATATCATGTGCTGCCACCGTCAGATCTTCTCCTCGACCCGGTTCTGGCTGAGGTAAGACCCCACGGCCGCAGAGATGGCGGCGATCTGGCGGTTGTCCGCGCCTAAAGCCGAAGCCAGCGACATGCCTTTCTCATAATCCTCTACGGCCACTATCTTTACGGCCTCGACGATGTTCTCATCCTTGATGAAGTGAGTGTTTATATCCCCGCTGCGAAACCTCTTATTTCGGAGAACAGCTTTGTGGAATATCAGATTGGTTTTAACTCCCACAATGATGTACTCATAAAGGGCGCGCTCCATTCTGGCAATGGCCTCTTTACGGTCTTTGCCGTGGGCTACCAGCTTGGAGATCAAAGAGTCGTAGTAAGGCGGGATGACGTAGCCGGTGTAAACTCCGCTGTCCACTCTTATGCCCGGACCGCCTGGACTTCTGTAACGCTTGATCTTTCCCGGACAGGGGGCAAAATCGTTGAGGGGATCCTCGGCATTGATGCGGCACTCGATAGCCCAGCCGTTAATCTTCATGTCGCTCTGGTCGTAGCCCAGGGGGTAGCCTGCCGCCACCATGATCTGCTCTTTGGCGAGATCAACGCCGGTTACCATCTCTGTGATGGGGTGCTCTACCTGCAAGCGGGTATTCATTTCCAGGAAGTAGAAGTCGCCGCGCGAGTACATGAACTCCACAGTTCCGGCGCTGGAATAGCCTATTGCTTTCGCGGCTTTGACGGCGATGCAGCCCATCCTCTCGCGCAGCTCCTCGGTCATGACGGGCGAAGGGGACTCTTCGATCAGCTTCTGGTGGCGGCGCTGGATGGAGCACTCCCGGTCTGAGACATAGATGGTCTTTCCGTGATTGTCGGCCAGGATCTGAAACTCGATGTGCCGGGGCTCGGTCAGGTATTTTTCGATGTAGATGGTGTCGTCGCCAAAGGCGCTCCTGGCCACGGACTGAGATGAGATTAGGGCGGGCAAGAGCTCCTCGCGACTCTGCACGATCTTCATTCCGATTCCCCCGCCTCCTGCCGCCGGCTTGAGGATTATGGGGTAGCCTATGCTCTCGGCGATCTCGGCTGCGATATCCGGATCGGTGATGCCCTCTTCGATGCCGGGCACAATTGGGACGCCCGCATCTTTCATGGTCTGGCGGGCAGTGATCTTGGAACCCATAGCATCGATGGCCGATGAGGGCGGACCTATGAAGACGATGCCGTTCTCCTCGCAGGTCGAGGCAAAGAGTGTATTCTCGGAGAGGAAACCGTAGCCCGGATGGATGGCCTGGGCTCCGGTCTCAAGAGCGGCTTTGATGATATTATCTATCCTCAGGTAGCTCTGGCGAGAAGGTGCCGGTCCGATGAAGACGGCTTCGTCTGCGTATTTGGCGAAAAGGGCGTTTTTGTCCGCTTCGGAGTAGACGGCCACTGTCGAGATGCCCAGCTCCCGGCAGGCGCGCATCACCCGGATGGCGATCTCTCCCCGGTTGGCGATCAGGATCTTGTTGAACATTCCAGGGTGTTAAGCGCGGCCAGGGTAAAACCTTTTTGGCGGGACGGGGGTGATCCAGCTTGTGCTTGTGTGATCTAACGTGATATGTGATAATAGTAGGCAAAGCATTATATCTATAGCGCCAAATATTTAGTGAAAAGGGGATAATGAAAAATGGTTCACGTAAACTTAACTGTGGCTATGGGGGTGCTTGTGATTCTTACCGGAATCGCTCTGGTGGGGGTACAGGTCATAGAGAGCCAGGGCAAAGATATGCAGAGCGAAAGTTTCAAGCTCATAGGAGCGGAGGCTGGGGCTACCAAGTTTCAGGTAGAGACGGCTTTTCCCGGCGTGCCCATGATCGCTCTGGGCATGATCCTGCTAATTGCGGGCGCATTTTTATCAGGCCGGTCATGAATGCTAGGTCCTGAAAGCAAAAGCTAAAAATGCATGAGACCCTAAATCTGTGTCATGAAGCCCAGGGATCTATCTCAAGACGAGTGCACAAGTCTTCTTTCGGCGGCCAGATACGGCCGGCTGGGGCTGGCCAAAGATAACCTGCCTTATATCGTTCCCATGTCCTATGTCTACCAAGACGGCAAACTCTACCTTCACTCTCGCGGCATGGGCAAGAAGGTCGAATATGCCACAAAGAATCCCAGGGTGTGCTTTCAGATTGATGTCTTAGAAAAAGAGCGCTGGTCAAGCGTCGTCGTCTCTGGCATCAGCCGGCTATCGGAAAGCGCCGAGGCCAAGCAGAAGATGTTTGATGCCTTCACCAAAAAAGGCCAGGGCGGGCACGCCGGCAAGAAATTCTCTCGCGAGGAGCTGGAGAGGATGCCCATGACCATCTGGGAGATCGAAATTCTGGAAATGACCGGCAGAGAAGGCGTCTGGTAGCACCAGCCGGTCTGAGGTAGAATGCCCCCCGCTGTAAAATGGACTGAGAAGTACCGGCCCGATACACTCAAACAGGTTTTAGGCAATGGTAAGGCCGTAGAGGAGTTGCGGGCCTGGGCGGCGTCCTGGGAGAGGGGCGTGCCCATTACGGGAGCCGTCATCCTCTACGGCCCGGCGGGAACGGGCAAGACTTCCGCGGCTCTGGCCCTGGCGCGAGAATTTGACTGGGATTACATCGAGATGAATGCCTCAGATGCCCGCACAGCAGGCATGATCCAGAAGATTGCCGGGCCGGCCTCGCGCTCCATGACCTTCTCCGGCAAGCCGCGACTGGTTATTTTAGATGAGGCGGACAATTTGCACGGCACTGCCGATCGGGGCGGAGCGGCAGCCATGCTGCGTCTGGTCAGAGAGACCAGTCAGCCCGTCCTTTTAATCGCTAACGAGTACTATGATATGGAAAAGCCCCTGCGGGATGCGGCCAAGGGCATACAGTTCCGCTCCATGCGCTCCACCACCATCGCCCAGGCTCTGCGGGAGATCTGCCGGGCAGAGAACGTGGACTGCGATCCTGATGCCCTGATGATGATCGCCGAGCGGGCAGGCGGAGACCTGCGCTCCGGCGTGAACGATCTGCAGGCCGCGGCGCAAGGCCAAACGGCCCTCAGGCCGGAGGACGTGGCCACAGCGGAACGGGATGTAAAGTCATCCATCTTCAAGGTTTTAGAGGTCATCTTCAAAGGCAACAGCGCAAAGGAAGCCCTGCAGGCGTCTTATGCTCTGGATGAGAGCCCGGAGGATCTCATCAACTGGGTGGACGAGAACCTGCCGCTCGCCTACGGGGGCGCGGATCTCTGGCAGGGTTATGAGCGATTGGCGCGGGCGGATGTCTTTTTGGGGCGGGTGCGCATCAGGCAGAACTACGGCCTGTGGCGCTATGCCAGTTTTCTCATGACGGGCGGGGTGCAGGCGGCAAAAGCCGCGGCCCGGCACGGCTACGTGGCCTTCCGGCCCCCCAGCCGCTGGCGGCGCATGGGTCAGACCAAAAAGGCGCGCAACGTTCGGGACTCGGCTGCGAAGAAAATTGGCCGCCATTGCCACGTCTCTGCGGCATTTGTGCGGGCCGAGCTGATGGGCTTTGTGGGACTGCTCTTAGCGGACAAGAAGAAGGCCGTCCCCCTGGCAGCGGAGCTGGAGCTGGATGCAGAGGAGATCGCGCTTCTTTTGAGCAGCACCTCCACCACCAAGAAGGTGCAGAGCATCTTCGATGAGGCGACGAAGATGCGGGCGGCGGAAGAGTTCGAGGAGATCGAGCTGGGCTGGACTGACAGGGCGCAGCAGCCGCTGGGGGGCACGCCGCTCACGAGGGCAGTGCAGGTGGACGCTGGCGCGGTGCACGTGAGCGCGGGCGTGACTGGAGTGGAGAAAGCCAGCGCAGAAAAGGCGAGCGTCGTAAAGGCGGAACCGCTCAAGGTGGAGCATGTTGCACCGGCGGTCGGGCCCAAGCTGGAGGAGCCAACGACTGTTGCCGAAAGGCAGGAGGGGAGCGCGGCCAAGCCCCGTAAGCGGGGCAGGCCGAAGAAGGCGGAGAGCGAGGGGAAGGCAGAGAAGAAGACAGAGGCCAAGCCAGGGAAAAGGCAGAAGTCGCTGTTTGACTTTTAGAGATCGATAATTCTTAATACCTCTACGAAATAATAATCATATACCGGATGTGAAGAATGGAAATGGAAGAAGATGTAGTGGGCCAATACTACGATCCAAGCAAGAACCAGATGCCGTATGGGGGAGCTACTGACATCCACGGAAAAATCGCCTGGGTCATAACCAAAGAAAGGCATGACGAGATCTTCGATCGTCTCAAGCGGCTGTTTCCCGAGTGAATATATTTCTTTTCTATAGCACTTGCGGTTATCGATCATGGTTGCTGGCTTCGCGCCAATCAAGGCTTCGCATGAGACCGTTCTTTCAAGAGCATCATCAGTCCGTCTCTTCTCTGCATCCTTCATGGCATCGATCTAGATCCGAAGGGTTCCTAGTACAACCGGGCCTAATTGAAGCCATGATTTGAGAGGATTATTGTCTTTGTAAAAGGCTGACCGTTCTTCGCGCCTTCGCGGCTTCGCGTGAGGTTCGTTGGCTCCGCTGGGCAGTGACTGGGCCTAATTAAGGCCATATTCATGTGATATTCAACCCAGGTCCGGTTTCACGCGAAGGCGCGAAGCCGCGAAGGCCCGATGAGAAGGACAAATTCCTGCCCGAAACCCAAATGATTTCTGCCTCAAACGATGACGCATACTATCCCTGGCAGAAGAGTTCGAAAATATTGAGCTAGCCTGGCATGCTACAACTAAGCGCTCGCCTGCGCCTGCGCAGCCGATCGGGCCCCAGCCAGAGGAGCCTGCGGTGGCCACCGGAGGGCCGGAAGGGAGCGCGGCCAAGCCACGTAAGCGGGGCTAGGCCGAAGAAGGCGGAAAGCGAGGGGAAGACGGAGGCCAAGCCTGGGAAAAAGCAGAAGTCGCTGTTTGACTTTTAAGGGGATGAGTAATACGTATCACGATGCTGGTAATGTTAGATGTTATCATAAATAGATCAATTATTTTTTTCCGCGAATTAGATACATATCCAAATAAAACGTTGGATGTGTCTTGTTCCTCGTTTTTTCAACTAATATAAAATCATACTTTTCGTAGAACCACATTGATTCTCTCTTAGAATCCACGGTCAAATATCTACAGCCTATTTCTTTAGAGATTTTCTCGAATTTGCCCATCACCCAAAACAACAAGTGTGGGCCGATTCCACATCCTGTATAGTTTTTATCAACGGCTAATCTGGCAAGCTTTATGCTCGGGTATGTATTGGGGGCGTATCCCTCAATTCTTGGACCGTCCACCTGTTTTACTTCAATTGTAGCGGCAACCAATGTAGCAAATCCAACTACTACCCGTCTCCAAAAGCACAAATATGTGATGCTCGTCATATTGTCATGTGCAAGAAGCGCGTCGTCCTTTAAAAAATTATTTAAATCGTCATTGACACTACAAAAAGTGGTAATATTGCTATGATGATTTAATCGCCTAACTCTAAGCTCTTCGCCAGAGATTTTATCCATCTAGGTTGGTCAAGCGCGATTGTTTCGATAAATCTCTCGGGCTTTCTTAAACATATCAACCTTTTTTTGAGTGACCTTGGGGTGATTAAATCCGTCCATGAAGATTCTTGCATCCTCATCCTCTAATACCAGCTTAAGATCGATTTGCTTTGCCATTACCATCACCCTATTAGTAGATAATAGTTCCATCTCAATAAAGAGTTTTTCGGTCTATCGGGCTATCTTTTTCTGTGCGTAGTCCCGAAAGTATTTCGCACTTGTTCTGCTTTCGTTTTGTGTGAATGTTTCATCACAGAATAGTGCTTGAGGTCGACGATCATGGTTTCTTCGCGCCTATCAAGGCTTCGCATGAGATCCAAAGTATCACGCGAAGGCGCGAAGCCGCGAAGTTCCGGTGAGAGAAGGACAATTCTTGCCACACCCTTTAGGGACGTGCTGCGCTGGCGCGCGCCTGTCGGTCGGGCGCAAGCGGATGCGGGCGCGGTGCAGGTGGGCGCGGACGTGACGAAGGCTGTGCAAGCCAGCGCCGAAAAGGCAAGCGATGTGGAGGCGGAGCCGCTCAAGGTGGAGGCTGTTGCATCGGCGATCGGGCCCCAGCCGGAGGAGCCTGGGGCGGCTGCCGAAAGCCAGCCGGGGAGCGCGGCCAAGCTCGAGGGCCGCAAGAGGGGCAGGCCGAAGAAGGCTGAGAGCGAGGGGAAAGCGGAGGCCAAGCCTGGGAAAAGGCAAAAGACGCAGTTTGACTTTTGATTTGCATCCATGTTTGATGAATCAAGGACACAAAACCTTTTCTGCTTAGCGACGGAATCTCTTCAAAGATGGCTCAAAGTCTGTAGATGTAGCTATGCTCCAATCAACTGCAACGCGATGCAAGATTTATCCTTTCTCCTTGAAGAAAGGACACAATCCTGTTACTCATCATAGGGAAATCAGCACCAAGCGCTTGATCATAGGGTAGCCTGGTATCCTACAGGACTGGTGGTCCTGTGACCGGCGAACAAATCGCCGTGGCCCCATGAAATCTTCTCCGGTCTCAACCTGATATATCCTCTTCCATCTCCCAGCCCAGCCGCTCCCTGATGATCATATAGCTCATCTCTGGGGGTATGGCTCCAACCTCTGTAGAGATCAGGTCGATGTATTGATGAGGCGTGACATCAAAGGCCGGATTTCTTACCCTAACGTGGCTGTACTTGGAAATGTCGGGCAAGACCTCCTTTGCTTCGCGCTCCTCGATGGTGACCAGTTCACCAAGGATTGTTCGGGGGCTGAACTTGTAGGTCTCGGCCGCCACCATGAAGCTAGTCCTGGCCTCATGGGCACATAGCGCGATCTGAGCTGTGCCGATCTTGTTTACCAGAGTTCCGTTGGCCGTTATCACGTCTGCTCCCACTACCACCAGATCTACCTCATTCATGACGCTTCTGACCGCCGAATCGACAATCAGCTCCGTCTCGATGCCAAGCTTTTCCAGCATTCCAATGGTAGTGATGCCCTGAAATCTTGGTCGTGACTCGGTGGCTATCACCTTGATCTTCTTTCCCGATTTATGGGCTGTACTGATGACGGAGATCGCCGCCAAAGAGTTGCAATGGGTGAGCACGGTATCTCCATCCCTGATCCTGCGGCTGCCTATTTGGCCGATTCTCTCCAGGGCCTTTTCGGAACTCTCGATGAAGCGATTGGCGTTAAGAACCACAGCTAAGCGAGCCGAAGGCAGGTCTTCTGTTCTGTACTTCATCACCATGCGTATGGCGTTGGAGAGGGAGACCGCCGTGGGCCTGGTCTTCTGAAGGATGTCGGCGGCCTTTTCCATCTGCAGGTTGAAATCTTCAAGGCTCTCTGTTTGCATAGCCTTAGAGAAGTCGCGTAAAGATGCTGCTGCGGCTGTGGCAATTCGGCCTGCACCTCTAATCTCCATGCTGCTGATCTTTTCAGAAGTTTCCAATACCTTGTCCATCGGTTTCATCCGGTCTTTATTGAACGGGTTTAGGATAAATCCATTTCCTATATCACTGATATATTACATACAAAAGTTATTAATAGAATATATGTATCTATTCACTGGGGTAGTAAGTTGATGGAAGAGAACGATCAGGAGTTTTTGCGCGCGCTTCACGAGGAGAAAATAAGAACGCAAAATGAGCGCACACAGCTCGTCACTATGAAGCTGGCCTTTATTACTGTACTCTTTGGGCTCAGCTCCGTGAATGTAGGAATCGATATCTCTGACGTATTCTGGCTGCTCTATTTTGTTCCTCTGGTGGCCATAAGCTACGATCTCTATATCATGTCCGCCGACTCTCGGATCAAGCGCGTAGGAATCTTTCTGGGCAGAAATCCCATATCTTTGGCCGGCAAGGCGGAAAGGGAATGGGAGCGCTTTTGCGCCTCCTATCGGGATGGAATGGCACCTTCCGCCAATTTGTTCTTCTCAACCATTGTAACCTTAGGCGCCGCGGCCTTTATCCACTCCCAGGGAGGCTGGACACAGAGATTTATGCAGCTGTGGTTTGCCGTCTGGCTGGTCGTCTCTCTAACGACCATCATCGTCTTGTGGGTGAGGCATCAGATGCTTATTAAGAACATCGGCGACTACAAGCCGTTTGAAAGTGAGGGACGAGCCGGCCAATGAGTTGACGTGTCTTTTTTCGCTTCTTTTTCCAAACCAAGGAAACCTTAATAAAAGCCTATGATCAAGATGATGAGATACAATTTCCGCAGTCGAACGTTAATCGCTATCGGTGGAGTTTCCAATGACAATCACAGAAAAAGAGATCAAGAGAGCTGTAAAAGAAGGTTATGCCCGAATTGCAAAACAGGCTACGTCTTATTATTCGTCCCGAAGTTGCTCTGGCTGTGCCGATATTCCTGAAGAGATAAGCAAGAGGATGGGCTATTCTGATGAGGAGATCTCGGCCGCTCCCCCCGAATCGAACATGGGACTTGGTTGCGGTAATCCTGTTGCGCTGGCATCCTTGAAGGCGGGAGAGGTCGTTTTAGACATGGGCGCGGGAGCGGGATTCGATTGCTTCCTGGCCTCCTCTCGAGTGGGTGCATCGGGAATGGTCATCGGCGTGGATATCACGTCGGAAATGGTTGATCGTGCCAGGGCTAACGCCCGCAAAGGCGGATATACCAATATTGATTTTCGGCAAGGGGACCTGGAGAATATGCCCGTGGCGGACAACTATGTGGATGTAGTCATCTCCAACTGCGTCATCAATCTCATTCCCAACAAGAATATGGTCTTCAGAGAGGCCTTTCGGGTGCTCAAGCCCGGCGGAAGGCTGGCGGTCTCAGATGTGGTATTGACCAAAGAGCTGCCAGAGTTCGTGAAGAGGTCCAGCAAAGCCTACATCGGCTGCCTGGCCGGGGCTATTATGAAGGACGAATATCTGCAGATCATAAAAAGTGTGGGCTTTTCCGAGATTAATGTGGTGGCCGAGTCGAGCTTTCCCGTAGAATCGCTCCTTTGTGAAACTGCCGGATCGGCAGTGATTGAGATGCCCAGGATCTCCATAGAGCAGCAGAAAGAAGTGGCCGATTCGGTCTTGAGCATAAAGGTCAATGCCGTCAAGCCAGAGTAGCCGTGACCGCGGTCTGCTAATAGCTCATAATAGTATGATTAGAAGGAGATGATTTCGATGAAGGTCAGTTTACTATTCTTTCTGGCAATTATCATAGCGGCATCCACGATGACCTCATGGGCAGAGGGGGGCTGTTCAGTGGGAGGATGCAGCGGAGGCGGAGAATCCTGGACGGCATCGGCTCAGGCTTTTATGAACTCGGATGTCCCCCTTGTGGGCTTAACCGGAAATCAGAACGCTAAGTCGACGAGCTTTAGTTCCGGAAGCTTCCAGGCTGGCCAGCCGGTAGGAGGAGCCATAAACGAAGCCATTAACAGCACAATTCCATACTCAGCTCCAATCGTTAGTGGGGTGTATGTAGCGCCAGGCAGCAGGGCAGATCCATTCCCGGCACCTGCGATGCTAAAATCCCTGGATGCCATCTCGGAAAAGGATGTGGTGCTGGATGTATCAATTCGCCGTTCCCCTGGCCAGGCTCACATCAGAGGCGGCGTTAACATCCCCGCTAAGCGGTCGTAACGAAATAACCTAGGTATATTCATATATTTTATTTTGGCTTAATTGTATAATTCCATTCTTCGTGAAATTTCTCAATTGTTAGGTTTATTTCTTTTAATTCATTGTCGGATA